>Ga0265322_10000117_pt1 | contig 36746 bp, 31 predicted proteins | sample 41222metaG_FD_193584 | JGI IMG/M metagenome (GOLD analysis project Ga0265322, IMG submission 193584) | Rhizosphere microbial communities from Carex aquatilis grown in University of Washington, Seatle, WA, United States - 4-12-22 metaG | ecosystem: Host-associated > Plants > Roots > Rhizosphere...
TACCGTACTTCCGCCGAAATCAAATTTAGCAAAGAAGAAACATTGCCGATGATGATCGATCTTTTTAAGACGCGGATGGATATTATGGATGCGGCAGGAAAAAAAGACCGCGGAATTCAGATCAAGTATGCTTCCGTCTGGCGAGGACTTGCAAACACCTATAAAAATTATCAGGGGTCGCTGGAGGGAATGGTCCGCGCAAATATTCTTGACGTTCGCCAAAAAGAAGAAAAAGAATTCACCGATTTTCTTCATTCAAAGCCGGAACTCGACAAGAAATACGGAACAGTGCTTTCCGATATCGCCAAAGAGTATGAGAATTTGAAAATGTTCAATAAAAAGCAGATCGTGCTTCAACAAGTATATTCGTCTTCAAATGTATTCAGAATTGCACAACGTTTCCGCACCTACGCGAAAAGTTTTGCAAAAGATTCTGTCTCCGGCAACATGAAATCCCCGCAAAAAAGCTATAATGATATGAAAGAATTTCTCTCCAACGCTTTTAAAAATGTCGATCTGACCGTCGATAAAGAACAACTTGCTGCAATGATGCTAAAGGCAACGGATCTTCCATCCAACCAGAGCGCAGAAGCAATTCAACATATTATCGGACAGCGGACAGACAACAACGAGAAATCAAAAGCAATCCATGACTATCTTGAAGATTTATATGGCGACAGCAAGTTTACGTCGCCCGACGGAAGTATGAAAATGCTCGATAAATCCGCCGACGATATTATGGATGATGCGATGATAAAATTTATCGCCCGCCTGGATGCAGATAACGATCCGCTGCAAAACCGGTCGACCGCCTTTACTTCGAAAATCGGACTTCTGCGCGAAAAACTTCTGGAAGGAATGATGGCGTGGAAAGGCAACGACATCTATCCCGACGCCAACCGCACGTTGCGCATCACATACGGAGAAATCAAACCGTACAATCCGCGCGATGCCGTGCATTACGATTATGAAACGACACTGAGCGGCGTCATGGAAAAAGAAACCGGAGAGGATCCGTTCATCGTTCCGGAAAAACTTCACGATCTCTGGGCGAAGAAAGATTTCGGGCGATGGGAAGATCCGAAACTTCACGACGTTCCGGTGGCATTTCTTGCCAACCTCGATATTACCGGCGGCAATTCCGGCAGTCCGGTCATCAACGGCAAAGGCGAGCTTATCGGCGTTGCATTCGACGGTAACTGGGAATCGGTCGTCGGTGATTACATTTATCAGGAACCGCTCAACCGGTCAATCAACGTAGAATCACGGTACGTTTTATTTATCCTCGACAAGTTTTCAAACGCTCAAAACATTTTGAACGAACTCGTTATCCACTAACGTATTCATCTCTGCCGTCTCCGGTCTGTTCCGGAGACGGCGGAATTTCGTTCAATCGACCAACCGGAACTGAATTTCCCACTGCAAGTCCTTTGTTTTCAAGACATTTCATTCGTCAAAATAATTTGCGAAAGGAAACCCCATATTAAATTTTGTTAAAGAAACCATTCAGGATGATGACCATCTTGACTTTAGGGAAAGACTATTGTATCATTAAACAGACAATTTTTCCCATTCATATAACGCAACGCTGTTCATCACAATTCAGGGGGTTCTATGATCAATATTGGTACGATACTGCGGGGGGTGTTCCGAATGTTTCCGATCCTTATTTTTATTTTCTCGCTCCAGACGTTTGCCGGACAGCAACAAAGTTCGCAACAGTCGTCTCGCGAACGAGCGATGAGTGCGGGACAACAACTCCGCGAATATCACCGGCAACAAGCTGAGTCGTTGAAAAAATCCGCCCTAAGAGGAACTTCCTCTGTCCAGCCGAAGGTCGGCATCTCTATCAATAAAACCTCCGGAACAAGCTCGACTATTTTCTTTTACGATAATTTCGAGTCCGGCGCACATACATGGACTACGGAATTGTACGGCGGCACCACGGACAATATCTGGCACCGCACGACGATCAACGCAAGCTCACCGACCCACAGCTGGTGGGCGGGAATTGACGGACAGGGTGATTACAATACGGGCAGAACGATCAACTCGGCAGTCGTTTCCGAACCGATCAATCTCACCGGCGCTGCCGGATCAATTACTTTGATGTTTGCAGAAAATTATGCTACGGAACATGGCTGGGACGATTGCTTGGTGGACGTTTCTACCGACAGCGAAGCAACATGGACACATCTCCGCGGCGGTTACGGAGCCGCTCCATCCGGCAGCAGTAACGGTTGGACCATTACATCTCTCGACCTCACTCCCTATTCCGGAAAAATAATCAAAATTCGTTTTTATTTTTATACGTTTGACGCCAACTTCAATGATTTTCCCGGATGGTTCATCGACGATATCGTCGTGTTCGATCAACGGGGAACGATCAAGGGACAAAAATTCTTTGATGTCAACAACAATGGTGTTAAAGACCCGGGTGAACGCGGCATCAAAAATTGGTTGATAACGGCAACCGGTCCGGTTACCATCACCACGGCCACCAATGAGCGCGGCAGATATTCTCTCACACTCCCGCTTGGTTCTTACACCGTCACGGAAGCATTCGAACCAAACTGGACACAAAAGTATCCGCTTGCAGGTCATTGGAATATCAATCTCACCACGCCCGATACGATTGTCGACAGCACCCACTTCGGAAATTATACACAATCAAGCTTCATCAACGGCATGAAGTTCAATGATATCAACCGCGACAGCACGTTCGACACGGGCGATACGGCTTTACCGAATTGGAAGATTGTCCTTTCCGATACCAACGGTAATGTGATCGATTATGATCTTACCGATTCACTCGGACAATATTCGCTCTACGTCTATCAACCGGGTGTGTACGTCGTTTCGGAAGTTGGAAAACAGGGTTGGGTCGAATCGTATCCGTCAAGTGAAACATACACGATCAACATTCCCGATCTGAACACAACGTCCAGCGGCAATAATTTCGGAAATTATTACGACGATTCTGTCAATACAATTATGGGAAGAAAATTCAACGATCTGAATCGGAGCGGCATCGATGATCCCCGTAATCCCGGAATTGCCGGTATTCAAATAAAACTTTCCGGTACGAAGAATAAAACGGTGAAAACCGACAGCAGCGGATTTTACCAGTTCCTCAGCCTGCCGTCCGGTCATTACACTATTAAAGAAATCCCTCGAATGGGTTGGTGGCAATCCTATCCGGAATCGACGTATGCGGTAACCTGCTATGGCGGTCAATTTATTGATTCGCTTGATTTCGGAAATTATGCCATCTCGACCGGTTCCATCGGCGGCTTGAAATATAACGATCTCAACGGGAACGGTTCTCAGGACAGCACAGAAACCGGACTTCCCGGCTGGACGATTACCGTCAACGGCACGACATACTTCGGCACATCAACATTGAGTTCCGCAACAACCGATGTGAACGGAAATTATTCCATCGGCGGATTATGGCCGGGAAAGTACACCGTGAGCGAAGTGTTCCGAACTGATTGGAGACAAACACAACCGGATCATTTACAGCCATATCACATCAATCTCGGTGTCGAACAAAATCTCACCGGTGTAAAATTCGGCAATCACAGAGACAGCACATTCAGTCTCTCATTCCGTACATTTATTCCGGAAAGTCTTGCCCTGAGCGGAGATTTAAAAGGGAAACATCTGCCGGTTTCATTGAAACCCGATCAGGCGGCTTTTGGATATTCCTTTACCGACAACGCTCCTCAATCTCAAATCATGAGTACGCTGACGGTAAAATTCAACGTAGCAGTACTCGATTCCATCAAAATAAATCGTGCAGCAACACAGGTGTGGAATCCGAAAAATTCGGTTGTCGACATTCTTTTCTCATCGCCGGTAGATTCAGGAGATACCGTTACACTTTCGGGAATCGACATAAAGCCGAAAGCAGAGACAATCTCCAAAGCGTACTGGACGAATAATCTATCGAAAAAAGTCGTAGTCACCGGGGCAAATACATTCAGCGAGTTGTTATATCCTAAACCGAATGCAATCAATGTCGTCCAATTGGTCGGCGGAGGATTGAAAGTCGGATTAGGCGGACCGCATTCCGTCGTGCACGGCACATGGAAAGACGTGATGAAATCGCTTGTCGGTTCGGCAAACCGTATCCAGAGCGGCGATCCTCGCTGTCTCGCGACCTATACGAACGGCTCATCGATCAAGAAACAACAACGTTCGTTAACGCCGACGCAGGAGAACAATAAATTATTCAGCGAAGCAATTGCACTACAGACAAATATCATCGCCAGCGATAACAATATTACTCCCGGCGGGTTCGGCAATTTGATTTTCGATGAAGGAACAGGCATCGATTCATTGCATCCCTTCAATGGAAAATCGATACGAACGATCGCGGGAATGCTCGATGAATTCATGTCGTCGGTGAAAGATACGAACAAAAAGACAGTGTGCAACGACACGGGCGCTTTGAAATGGGTTGGACCGGATGAAATTTATGCAAAAATCCGGATGATCGATTCGGCATTTACAGGACCGATCGATACGATCAAATGGTGGGGCGGGTTGGCATTAACACCGGTAAAGCAATTGAGTACGGCGCCGTTCCTGCGTCTCGACACGACGGCAACCGACAGGCCGTACACGTTCATGCGTTCGGTTCCGCACGGTATTCCGGATGTCTTCACGCTGAATCAAAATTATCCGAATCCGTTTAACCCGACGACGGAAATTGACTTCTACATTCCGTTGCAAAGCGTGGTAACGTTAAAGGTCTATAATATTCTCGGACAGGAAGTGGCAAGCCTGGTCAACAGGGAAGTTATGGATGCCGGATCGTACCAATATCAATTATCAGCTACTACTGCGAATCTTGCTTCCGGTGTGTATTTTTATCGGATGGTCGCCGAAACGGTCGCCAACGATGAAAATCCGACGAGCCAGCTCTTTACGGATGTCAAGAAGATGTTGCTCGTGAAATAAAGCTCGTTCGGAAATTCGATAGAAAGCAAAAGCCGGCGATTATCGCCGGCTTTTGTTTTTTACGATACCTGAATCGCTCTTTTTCTTTTCTTCCGTTTCATCTGAATAGAGAAAAACGAGCTTTCCATCACTGTCAGCAATAACAGCGAAAGCGTATCCCGATCCAGCCAGACGGCAAGGCCTTTCTCGCTCACGAGAAATTTTATAATGAATGTTGCAATCGACCAGCCGACGGAAAAAATAATAAACAAAAATCCTACCGCAAGCAGTCCTTCCTTCCAATCGGATTCCTGCCACCGTTTTGTAAACAGAATGGCCGCTCCGACGGTGTGTGCAAAAAAAATAAAAAGTGTAATCATCGGTTACAACAATGCCTTTATGGTTTTCAGAAGAATTTTAAAATCAAGGCCCATCGACCAGTTCTCGATATAATAAATATCGTACTTAATGCGTTCATCAAGAGAAGAGTTGCCGCGCAAGCCGTTCACCTGCGCCCAGCCGGTCATTCCCGTTTTTACACGATGGCGATCGAGATATTTCGGCACGAGGCGTTTAAATTGATCGACAAAATAGGGGCGCTCCGGTCTCGGACCGACGAGGCTCATTTCGCCTTTCAAGACATTCAACAACTGCGGTAATTCATCAAGACTCGTCCGACGCAAAAATTTTCCGAAAACTGTTTGCCGGGGATCATTCGGAACGCCGAGTCCTGCAAATTTATCGTGCAATTCCGCGCCGGCTTTCATCGAACGGAATTTTATCATCTTAAATTTCACACCGTCGAGCCCGACCCGTTCCTGCAAAAAAAATACCGGACCGGAAGACGTCAGCTTGATGAGAATAACAAGAAGAACAAACAATGGCGACAGCAGGACGATCAGAACAACGGAAACCACGAAATCGGATAACCGTTTAACAATTCTTCCCCATGTCGTCATCGGCACTCCTTTGAGACGGACAAACGGAATTCCTTCGATCTCCTTCACTGCCATTCTGCTCGCCATGATCTCGACAAAATCAGGAACGATCATGAATTCGGCATTCACGCCTTCACATTCTTCGATCACCTCGTTCAGCGTATCGTGTTCCCGCGAGTCGATCGCAACAATCGCCAGTTCGATCCGGAATTTTTGAAGGAGATTCGGAACATCGGCAAGCCGTCCGAGCCATTGCGCCCCGCCGAGCGGGTCGATTTTCAAACACTCATGATCGGCAAAATACCCGATGAATTTATAACCGAGCAAGGGATTATTGCTCAGGCGAAAATAAATGCGGTTTGCCGTCGCACTGTCGCCGATGATAACCGCGTGCCGCAAATCCTTCCCGCGGCGATATTGCCATCGTTCGACATTATAGAGCACGATCTTTCCGACAAAAATCGCCGTAATGGCAATTCCCCACAATAATCCGAACACAACACGGGAATAGGAAAATGCCCGGTAGAAAAATGCCGCGCTCATCACCACGAGCATGCCGAGTGTTACAAGCCGCATGATCGTAAAAAATTCATCCGATGGTTTGATATTCCTGCGCGCGCCGTACATTTTGCGCGAGTTAAAAATCAATAACCAGACCGGAATGATAACGAGCGAGCCGTACAGATATGCATCCAGCGGCGGTTTGTCCTGTTCAAGAGGAATGAGATTGAAGAGAGAAAATTTAAAACGAAGAGCATACGACAAAAGAAATGCAAATTCGATGGCGAGCCCGTCGAAGAGTACGCCGAGTGTGGGAATGAGAAAATCGTTACGGCGATAGCGCGCCATGGGGTTTCGAAGGTTTATCCGAACATTTCATTTTCGACAATCCCGCAAATGATATGAGCGACGGTAATATGCCCTTCCTGAATACGCTGTGTATCATTTGACGGAATCACGATCGGAACGTCGCATAATTCTTTGGATGGTCCTCCGCCTTTGCCGAGAAATCCAATCACGGTCATTCCTTTTTTCTTTGCTTCATGAATTGCACGATTGACATTTTCCGATTTGCCGCTCGTGCTGATTGCGATGAGAACATCACCCTTATTTCCCAGCCCTTCAACCTGCCGTGAGAAAATATTATCGAAACCGATATCGTTGCCGCCGGCGGTAATCATCGAGCTGTCGGTCGTTAAGGCAATAGCGGGAAGCGCACGACGGTCCGGTTTCGACATGCGAATCACCAGTTCTGTCGCAATGTGCTGTGAATCCGCAGCACTGCCGCCGTTGCCGCAGAGCAAAACTTTACAGCCGTGATTATACGCGTTGATGATCGCATCGACAGCTTTCAGGATATCGCCGGCGCATGCCTCGAACATTTTCTTCTTCGTTTCGGCGCTTTCGTTCAGTTGATCCTGAATGTATTTTTGTCGATACACGAGTGTGAGCGGTAAATGGGCCATGGGTCAAATCAAAATTAAAAATTATGAATTAAAAAACGATTTTTACTTTTTATTTTTTACTTTTTACTTGTCACTTTTACTTTTGAATTTTTATTTTTTATTTTCCACCGGCAAGGAATTCTTTCACGACTTCGGAAGTTTTCTGTAATACTTCGTCAAGCTTTGCAACATCCTTTCCACCTGCAGTTGCGAGATGCGGTCGACCGCCGCCGCCGCCGCCCAGACGCTTGGCAAGCTCTCCGACAATCTTTCCCGCCGCAAGTTTCTTCTCTTTAATTAAATCGTCGGTGACAACGCAAACGAGTGCAACTTTATCGTCGACCACAGCGCCGAGAACGCCGACGCCGGAAGTAATTTTCAAACGCAATGCATCGCCGAGGGACTTCAATTCTTCTGCATCTCCCACGTCAATTTTTGCCGAAACGACAGTAAAACCGTTCAGCGCAACGCCTTTTGCAACGATTTCTTCGATTCCGGATGAAGCGCTCTTCACACGAAATTTACTGATTTCTTTCTTAATATCAAGTGAAGATTTCGTGACTTCCTCGATTATTTGCTCACGTTCGGATAAAGCCTGTTCGACGGAATTGATCGCATCAGCAGAAATTTTATCCGATGAAAGTGAAACCGCTCCAAGCGACGGACGTTTCGGAGGTTCGACTTTCGTAAATTGACCAAGCTGACGTTCAAGGTCTTCCTGTTCCTTTAGAAGCTTTTCAATTTGACGATCAAGCTCACAGGTTTTTTCGATTCGTTGCTCGATATATTTTTTGAGGCCATCACCGGTCACCGCTTCGATACGGCGGATGCCGCTGGCAACACTCGACTCTGAAATGATCTTAAATAATCCGATTTCGTTCGTGTGCTTCACGTGTGTACCGCCACACAATTCGACAGAAAAATCCTGGTCGATAATAACGACGCGGACTTTATCACCATATTTATCGCCAAAAAACATTTTAACTTTTGGATAAAGCCGTTTCGCTTCATCGATGCTAATCCATTTTGCCGGATCGTTTTCGGATTCCACTGCAATATCTTTCGCGATCTTCTCATTGACGATGTCTTCGATTTTTATCAGTTGATCAGCGGTGATTTTTTCGAAATGATTGAAATCGAAACGCAGATGATCCGGCGCAACAAGTGAGCCCTGCTGATGAGAATGAGAACCGATCACACGCCGTAATGCTTCGTGCATAATGTGTGTGGCTGTGTGGTTACGCTCAATGTTGCGGCGGCGGGGTTTATCAATCTTAGTAATTACATCCATTCCAACTTCAATTCTTTGTTTTGAAGATATTGAATGAGCAATTGCTCCTCTTTCGTTTTTGAAAACGCCTCGTACATCATAATAAGATTTTTTTGAAGGCACATCAATAACACCAAAGTCAGAGACCTGCCCACCAGATTCTACATAAAAAGTCGTATTGTCAAGGATAATGATATCAATTTTGTCATTTTGATCTTCGACATTTCGAATAACATCGATCACTTTAGAATTCGTTTCGTATGAATCATATCCTAAAAAGTTTGTTGTCTTGATACTGTGGAAGCTCCTGCCATGTAATTTTTCATTCACTGCTCTTGAGGATCTGGCTAACGCTTTCTGATTGTTCATTAAATCAATAAAACCCGCACCGTCGACCGTCAATCCTCTTTCGTTTGCCATCATTTCTGTCAGGTCAAAAGGAAATCCAAACGTATCATACAACTTAAATGCATCTTCGCCGGGAAATGTTTTTGAAGTTCCAATCTTCTTCACAACAGACTCAAATATTTCCAATCCGCGGTCGAGCGTTTGATTGAATCCATCTTCCTCACCTTTAATCACTCTTTCAATCTGATTTTGTTTCTCTTTGATCTCGGGATATTGACTGCCCATCGACTTCACAACGGCTTCGACTACTTTATAAATAAACGGTTCTTTCATATCGAGATTTCTGCCGAAGCGAGCTGCGCGGCGGAGAATCCGTCGCATCACATAGCCGCGTCCTTCGTTGGAAGGAATGCCGCCATCGGCAATCGAGAATGAAAGCATGCGCACATGATCGGCAATAACGCGCATCGCTATATCGGTCGGCGCATCGAGCTTGCTCGTGTACGGCTTCCCGGCAAGTTCTGCAATCCGATTGATGATCGGCATGAAGACATCGGTATCGTAATTCGATTTCTTTTTCTGAAGAACCGCACAAATGCGTTCGAAGCCCATGCCGGTATCGACATGCTTTGATGGTAATGGCGTGAGCGTTCCTTTTTCATCTCTATTGTACTGGATGAAGACGAGATTCCAGATTTCCATCACGCGGGCATCGCCGGCGTTGACGAGTTTGCTGCCGGAATAATCGTCGGTGAGATCGATATGAATTTCGGAACAAGGACCGCACGGACCGGTTTCTCCCATTTCCCAGAAATTATCTTTCTTGCCGAAACGAAGAACATGCGACGGATCGATATCGGTAACTTTTTTCCAGAGCTGTTCCGCTTCTTCGTCCGTTTCAAACACAGTGGCATAGAGACGTTTCTTCTCGAGTCCCCACACTTTTGTCAGAAGTTCCCACGCCCACTCGATCGCTTCCTTTTTGTAATAATCGCCGAACGACCAGTTGCCGAGCATTTCGAAAAATGTATGATGGTACGTATCGCGGCCGACTTCTTCAAGATCGTTATGCTTGCCGCTCACACGGATACACTTTTGCGAATCGGCCGCGCGGACATAATCACGTTTTCCGGTTCCGAGGAAAACGTCTTTGAACTGGTTCATGCCGGCATTCGTAAAGAGCAACGTCGGATCGTCGTACGGAATGACGGACGCGCTCGGCACGATGCGGTGTTTGCGCTCTTCAAAAAATTTCAGAAACGCATTTCGGATTTCAGTCGATGTCATTAATAATTGTCTGTTGAGTTACACTTCAATCTGGGTCATCAGTTCGATTTCTTCAAGCACACCGCTGACCTGCACGCAACGCGTCACTTCGCCTTCAAAGACACATGCCTTGCCGGCGTTATGGACTTCCCATGTCAGCGATTCGGCAGTTGTCTGATCGCAACCGGTCGCCTTGATGATTTGTCCGATAACTTCATCAAACGTATGTACTTCATCGTTAAAGAGGATAACTTTTGCCGGTGGTTGAACCGCAAAATCGATATCATCTTCTTTTTCGACGGAAAATGACGGATCGTTCATTGTCATGAAGAAATGCGTAAGTCATGTAAAAAATACCAAAAATCGAGCACTAATGCAACAAATCCGGTTGACTTTTCAAGAGAAAAATAGTATATAATACTATCACAAAGTTGCAATGCCCCACTATGAAAACACTTCTACAGTCCCTGCTTTTGTTATCCGTTGTTACATTAATTTTTGTCATTATTTCATTCGTTGTCAGGAACAAGACCGGTGAACGCGAGAACAGTATCGAGCGCGGCGAAAGCGATGCTTTGCACAGTTTCGAATGGTGGTATGCACAGCGATCGTTGCCGAATGATACGATTCCCCGGGATGGATTGCAAAAAGCTTTTCGGTACGTCCAATCATCGATGAGAAAAGACAGGAAGTTTTCTCCGAGCAGTGTGACGTCGGCGGGTCAGTGGAAATCGCTCGGTCCGAACAACATCGGCGGACGAACGCTGGCAATTGCAGTCGATCCGGTCAATCCGAATATCGTGTGGGCAGGAGCAGCAAGCGGCGGATTATGGAAAACGACGAACGGCGGCACCGGATTGAATTCATGGTCGTATATCAACACCGGCTTCAATACGATTTCCGTCAGCTCGGTGGTGATCGATCAGTCGAATCACAATGTGATGTATATCGGGACGGGAGAAATCAGTTTGTACCAGCGGCCATTGGTCGGAACGGTGGGCGCACGGGCATCGTACGGCATGGGAATTTTAAAATCGACCGACGGTGGAAGTTCATGGACTCAGACCGGTTTAACATTTACGTTTCCGCAGATCACTGCAGTCGAACGAATCGTTTTGAACCCGAAGAATACACATACCATTTATACCGCCACAAGCGAAGGAGTGTACAAATCAACTGACGGCGGGGCTTCATGGTCTGTTTCCAATTCTGTGTTGATGGCAATGGATGTGGCGATCAATCCGATCGATACAACAATTCTCTATTCTGCTCATGGTAATTCGAATTCTTCGCTAAGCCCCGGCATCTACCAATCGACCGATGCAGGAAATTCCTGGACACAACTGACGAACGGTTTGCCCTCGTCCAATTTCGGTCGGACTGCGCTGGCGATTTCACCGATCAATCCTTCCGTCATTTACGCCGGCATAACCGATGCATCTATTTATCAAACCATCGGATTGTACAGGACCACTGATGGAGGAGCGACATGGGCTGTTGTCTCTACGCAAGATTATGTCGGGACACAAGGATGGTACAATAACGTCGTTGTCATCGACCCGCGAAGTACGGATACGGTATTCTGTTCAGGATACAGCATTTACAAATCAACAAATGGAGGATCCAATCTTACATCGGTCTCCCCGTCGGATGTGCATGTCGATCATCATGCAATTGCATTCGATCTCACGAATCCCAATGTGATGTATTTCGGAACCGACGGAGGGATATGGAAATCCACCGACGGCGGATCGACATATATCGATGTCAACAACAGCTATGTGACAACACAATTCTACCCGGGACTTGCAGTCTATCCCCTGGATTCCGTCACGACATTAGGAGGATTACAAGACAACGGCACGTTGGCATATTACGGAAATCCGAATTGGGGACAAGTGTATTACAACGACGGCGGATGGTGTGCAATCGATCCGACGAACAAGAATAACATGTATGCGGAATCGCAGTACGGAGATATCGAGAAATCCACAAACGGCGGTTTAACATTCGGTTCCATCACGAACGGGCTTCCTTCATCATCATCGGATTGGAATTTCTTGTCGCCATTTGTCATTGCTCCATCCAATCCGAATATTCTGTACGCCGGCAGTTCAAATGTGTACAAAACCACAACCGGCGGATCAGTATGGTTTTCCTCGAACGGAAATTCAACCTTAAACGGAACAAATATTTCCTGTATCGGCGTTTCCTGGACAAGTTCCGATACGGTCATTGCAGGAACCGGTAATGGCGCGCTTGGAGTAACACCGACGTTTGCAATATTCCGTTCCACCAATGGCGGAGGGTTCTGGACAAACGTGAATGCCGGGCTTCCGAACCGGTATCCAACGGACATCGAATTCGATCCGACAAACAGTGCGATTGCGTATCTCACCTATTCCGGATACGGAACGCCGCACGTGTTCAAATCGTTGAATGCCGGCGCAACATGGATCAACATCACCTCCAATCTTCCCGACATTCCTCACCAATCGGTCACTGTTGATCCTGCCAACCCTCAACATGTGTATGTCGGAACCGATCTCGGCGTATTTCATTCTTCCAACGGCGGCGGAACCTGGGAAGAATTTAACGAGGGTATGCCTCCGGCTATGGTGCTTGATCTCACTGTTTCCCGGTCGAACGGAATGTTGCGTGCCGCAACATTCGGCAACGGAATATATGAACGACCGCTTGTTCGCATTCCGGTACTGACGCTGACGTCGTTTACCGGAGGCAATGTTGTCGCAAGCGGCGCAGCAATGCCGATCACGTGGTCGTCGCAATTTATGAATATCATTAACATAGAGTTTTCTTCGGATAACGGCAGTACGTGGAATACGGTGGCTGACAGTATTCCCGCGTCGGCTGGATCATACACATGGACAATTCCGTTTATTGTGACGACGGAAGGACGCATTCGCATCAGCAATTCGGTGAACGGCTCGCCGGCCGATTCGTCGGCATTGCCATTCAGTATTTTGTCAAATCCGGATGTTGCCGGCGGATGGAATTTATTATCGCTTCCCCTGCAGGTTACCGATCCGCTGAAATCCGATCTCTTCCCCACGGCAATATCGCAGGCATTCCGGTATGATCACGGTTATATTGTCACGGATTCGCTCCAAAATGGCGTCGGGTACTGGCTAAAGTTCTCACAGGCGGGATTTCTCACGATAACCGGAGACAGTATTTCCGTCGATACGGTAAACGTTCGTGCCGGATGGAATATGATCGGCGCCATCACGACTCCTATTTTGAAAAACTCCATCGTGCAAATTCCCTCCAACAATGTCGTCTCGCAATATTTCAATTATTTCGGAGGATATAAGATTTCCGATACGTTAAAACCGAAATCCGGTTATTGGGTAAAAGTAAACAGCGACGGGAAACTCGTGCTTTCTTCAGGACCGCCACTTTCAAAAATTCAGGTGACGGAAGATCGTTCTCTTGCATCGTGCAATTCCATCACGATCAACGATAACGCCGGAAACTGTGAGGCGCTGTACATTGCAACATCGGATTTGGGATTTGATGGAAGCGCGTATACCTTACCGCCGGTTCCTCCGCCGGGGGGATTTGATGTCCGGTTCAGTTCTCAATGCATGATGGAAATTTTTGACGGACAAAAAAACCCGACACAGGATTTTCCGTTTTCCGTTCAATCGACATCATTCCCGATACGATTATCATGGAATACTGTCGATCATAATCTATCCCTCACACTGCGACGGGGAAATCAAATACTTGCAACGCTTTCCGGCGAAGGAACGATCATGCTCGACAGCGCGGCAAACGGTCTTTCGCTGCATATCGAACAGCGAAATCAGGAATCTCTTCCGAAAGAATTTTTACTGGAACAAAATTATCCGAATCCGTTCAACCCTTCAACGATTATTCGTTATGAACTTCCGAAAAGCGAACATGTTGTATTGAAGGTTTATGACATCACCGGAAGGGAAATTGCCACCCTGGTCAATACAACGCAGGGAGCCGGATACAAAGAAATCTCGTGGAACGCTTCGGATCTCGCAACCGGAATCTATTTTTACAGAATTACCGCCGGCACATTTACGAATGTAAAGAAGATGATGCTGGTGAAATAATCTTCTCTCAAGAAAACGAGAAAGCCGATCTCTCCATCGAAAGATCGGCTTTTTTGTGTAAGAGAAATGATGCGATATCACATCCGTTGAATAATTGCACTCCCGAATTCGGAACATTTCACTTCTTTTGCGCCGTCCATCAATCGGGCAAAATCGTATGTAACAATTTTCGATTGGATCGCTGCATTCAATCCTTTGATGATGCGATCTGCGGCTTCTTTCCATCCTAAATATCGCAACATCATTTCGGCGCTCAAAATAACGGAACCGGGATTGACTTTATCGAGGTCGGCATATTTCGGCGCGGTGCCGTGCGTTGCTTCGAAGACAGCATGACCCGTAATATAATTGATATTTCCGCCGGGAGCGATCCCGATACCGCCGACTTGCGCAGCAAGAGCGTCGCTGAGATAATCGCCGTTGAGATTAAGCGTCGCAATCACATCGAAATCTTCCGGTCGTGTCAGAACCTGCTGCAACGTGATGTCGGCAATCGAATCTTTAATAATAATACCCGCCCCCGGTTTACCGGCAGGAATTTTGCACCACGGTCCACCGTCGATTTCTTCCGCACCGAAAAATTGTTTCGCCGTTTGGTAACCCCAATCGCGGAATGCACCCTCGGTAAATTTCATGATGTTGCCTTTATGCACCAGCGTGACACTTTTCCGATGTTGTTGAATCGCATAACTGATGGCGCTGTGAATCAGGCGAACTGAACCGGAATAACTGACCGGTTTTATTCCGATGCCGACATTGACATCCGTTGGAAAATCCGTCGCACCGACACGCTTCCAGAATTCTGCGGCCTTGTCACGCGTTCCAAAACGTATCTTCTCAAACTGCTTGGGAAAATCCTTTGCAAGAATATCGAGTATCTTTTGCGCATCGGGGGTTCCGCCCTGATATTCTATCCCGGCATAAATATCTTCCGTGTTTTCACGGAAAATGATCACATCGACTTTTTCCGGATGCTTCACGGGGGACGGAACGCCGGAAAAATATTGCACCGGTCGAAGACAAACATACAAATCCAGCATTTGCCGGAGCGCAACATTCAATGAACGGATACCGCCGCCGACCGGTGTTGTCAGAGGTCCTTTGATACCCACCAGATATTCACGAAACGCTTCCACTGTTTCATCCGGCAGCCATGAGTTAAATTGTTTAAACGCTTTTTCGCCGGCATACACTTCCATCCAGGCAATTTTCCTTTTGCCGTTATATGCTTTTTCAACGGCCGCATCGATCACTCGGACGGAAGCCCGCCAGATATCCGCACCGGTTCCGTCCCCTTCGATAAACGGAATGATCGGGTAATCGGGAGTTTCTACTGCGCCGTTATGTATCGAGATTTTTTTACCATCCGGAGGTATTCGGAGAAAACCCATAATTGTTCCTTTGCTATTATTCGTGTGTCATTGTTCGTTGAATCTGCTGACGCAGCTGTTCGCCGTAGTGTGCCATCTCATCCGATTGATATTTTTTTAATTGCAGAATAAATCGAATCTGATCATCGGTGTAGCGCGGCGTCACATGAAAGTGTACGTGAAAAATCGACTGTCCGGCCGCTTTCCCGTTATTCGAAAAAATGTTGAATCCCTGCGGCTTCAGCGTTTCCATAATCGCCCCAGCGGCTATTTTCGTCGTCCGGATTAAATCGGGAAGTTCCTGATCCGGCATTTCCAAAAATGTGACACTATGTGTTTTGGGAATGACGAGAATATGACCGAAATGAATAGGATTGATATCGAGAATCGCTATAACATGTGGCGTTACGTGGAGAATTTCCGCGGCCAACTCGCCCCGGATGATCTTACAAAAAGCGCATTCGTTCATTGTTGAGGATACGGAATAAGATAAAAGTGATTACTATATACCGAAAATCTTGCTGAAAGTCAAAGAAACATCGATTCCGGCAATGAGGATATGAGTTGATTCTTGTCGGCACATTCCGTATATTTGTTCCACGTTGTACTGTTCATTCCAAGATAATTCATTCAAAGGAGTTTCCATGATGAAATATTATTCACTTTTTGTCTTCATTTTATTCATTCTTGTCGGTCTTACCGTAACCGGTTTTCAATGCGGCTCTGCCGACGTGACAAGTGCAAAACTGTATATCCAGCATGAAGAGTGGGATAAGGCAGAGGCATCGTTGACAAAAGAAGTCACAAAAAATCCGGCCAATGCCGAAGCATGGTTTTTACTCGGCCAAACCCGCATGAAAAAATTGAATTTTTCCGGCATGATGGATGCATTCAACAATTCCCTCAAGATCAGTAAGGAATTCGAAAAGAATATTTCCGATAATAAGATGTTCGTGTGGGGACAGACTTTGAATCAGGGTGTTGGATTTTACAATAAATATGTTTCTGCCGTCAAAGAGAACAGTCAAACGCCAAAAGACAGCGCCCGGATGTTTTTGGATCAAGCAATTGCGGCCTACGATACTGCCCTCATTGTTAATCCCGATAGCGCTATTACCTATCAGAACCTCGCTATCGCATACCATCTCAACGGTAACGTTGACCAGGAAATTTCCGCTATGAAAGAAGCGGTCAGACGAAAACCGGCCGATGATGAATATACGTCGATCATCAACGCATACATTAAAAAAGGAGATGCCGCATCCGATAGAAATAACAAACAGGAAGCGACAGAAGATTACAACAATGCTATCACGTCCCTCCATGAAGCAAGAACGTTCGATCCGTCGAATCAGGATTTCTTGAGCACGATGATTGAACTTTATGTAAAATTGAATCGTACGAATGAAGCAAAACCGTACATGTACGAAGCGATTGCCAAAGATCCGGGAAATAAAATACTTCACTTCAACGTCGGAGTATTACTGATGCAGGGCGATAATATCGACAGCATTAAAGCGGCAATTACACATTTCGATGCAGCGCTTCAGTCCGATCCAAGCTACGAACCGGCTCTTCAAAACATCGCGGTCTGCAATGTAAAAATAGGCAGTGAGTTAAAACAAGCAGTGATCAACAGCGGTGCAAAGGAAAATTCCGATAAATCGTACATCCCGTATTTCAAAAAAGCAGCAGAATATTTCCAACGGTTGACCGTTTTGAAACCGGAAGAATCAAAGTATTACGACGCTCTCGCTACCGCGTATGCAAATGCGGAAATGACAAAAGAAGCACGGAAGGCATTCGAAAAAGCGGACGCCCTTCGGAAAAAATAATCGTCGCATAATTCGCATGCTCTTCGGAAATCAACCCCCGAAGAGCATGTTCACGTTTTCAACGAAAGAATGTTCATGACAAACCAGGGACAACAACCGCAGCAGATCAATATCGAACTCGGGGAAAAAGAAGCCGAAGGCATTTATTCCAATCTCGCCATCATAACGCATTCGCCGGCTGAATTCGTTATCGACTTTACGCGGGTTTTGCCGGGTGTCCCGAAAGCAAAAGTTCACGCCCGCATCATCACGACGCCTCAACACGCCAAATTGCTCCTCGGCGCGCTCAAAGAAAACATTGAAAAATTTGAGAAATCATTCGGGGAAATCAAGATCCAGGGAGAATCTCCGCATGCAGGATTCGGTTTTCAACCTCCCGTAACCGGCGATAAGGTTCATTAGATTTTATTCGCCGGAGAGTTCCGTATCTATAAAATGTAACGGCTCAGGTCTTTGTTCTTGACGATTCCGGCAAGTCTGTCTTCAACCATTTCTTTTGTCACCATAATTGTCGTCCCGGCATACCGGTCAGGCGCTTCGAATAGAATTTCCTCAAGAAGCGTCGTCATGATCGTATGAAGTCGGCGCGCACCGATATTTTCCACCTGTCCGTTCACCTCCGCAGCCGTACGTGCAATTTCATGAATGCCATCCGTTGTAAATTCCAGCCGGACTCCTTCCGTTTCCAGCAAGGCAGAGTATTGCTTGATGAGTGCATTTTGCGGAAGAGTCAGAATTTTCACAAAATCCTGTTCCGTCAAACTGTCGAGTTCGACGCGAATGGGAAAACGACCCTGCAGTTCCGGGATAAGATCCGATGGTTTGGAAACGTGAAAAGCGCCCGACGCGATAAAAAGAATGTGATCGGTTTTTACCATGCCGTATTTCGTAAGAACGGTCGTTCCTTCCACGATCGGAAGCAGATCACGCTGCACACCTTCGCGGGAAACATCCGGACCCGAACTTGCTCCCCGCTCACCGGCGATCTTATCGATTTCATCAAGAAAGACAATGCCGGAATTTTCCACACGGTCCAGAGCTTCTTTCACGATCGCTTCGGTGTCGATCAGTTTTTGAACCTCTTCCTGCACTAAAATCATCCGCGCTTCGGCGATCGACATTTTCCTCTGCTTCGTACGTTTCGGCATAATATTGCCGAACATTTCCTGAATGTTGACTCCCATTTCTTCAATGTTGATCGGACCGAGAACTTGCATTGACGGCATTTGCGAAGCGGTCACGTCAATTTCCACGGTCCGTTCTTCCAGTTCACCCGCACGGAGCTTCTCGCGGAATTTTTCCCGTGTCGCTTTGTTATCGTCCGTTTCGATCGGTTCTTCGTTGCCGGATCCGGCTTCACCGGATTGCCGCCGCTTTACGGGCGGGACAAGAATATCCAGAATCCGATCTTCGACAAGACGGTTCGCTTTATCCTGCACTTCCGCCGCTTTTTCTCCCTTCAGCATGTTCACGGCAAATTCAATCAGATCGCGCACCATCGATTCGACGTCTCTGCCGACATATCCGACTTCGGTAAATTTCGACGCCTCGACTTTGATAAACGGTGCACTGACAAGCTTCGCGAGCCGACGGGCAATTTCCGTTTTTCCGACACCTGTCGGACCGATCATGATGATATTGTTCGGCATGATCTCTTCACGAATATTTTCCGCCGTATGCAGCCGCCGCCAGCGATTACGGATCGCAATCGCCACCGATTTTTTTGCCGCCTGCTGGCCGATAATGAACCGGTCCAGTTCCCGGACAATGTCACGCGGCTTTAATTCTTGAAAAGATTCTTTCTTGATTTTTTTCGTCATAGCGGTATTCATTTATCAGAATAAAATAAACAGGCAATCAAAGTTCTTCGATGGAAATATTCTTATTCGTGTAGATACAAATGTCGGCGGCAGCTTCGAGCGATTGCCGGACAATTTCTTTCGCAGAAAGATTGGTATGTTGTTTTAGCACACGGGCGGCAGTCAAGGCATAATTTCCGCCCGAACCGATGGCAATGATGCCGTCGTCCGGCTCGATGATTTCTCCCGTGCCGGAAATGATCAAACCTTGTTCTTTATCGAGTACGGCAAGCAACGCCTCGAGCTGTCTCAAATATTTATCGGTGCGCCAGAGTTTGGCAAGCTCGACAGCAGCACGAAGAAGATTTCCATGGTACTGCTGCAAACGATCTTCGAATCGTTCGAACAGCGTGAAAGCGTCGGCGGCGGCACCGGCAAAACCTGCAAGGACAGTCCCGTTATAAATTTTCCGGACTTTGCGTGCGTGTTGCTTCATGACGGAATTGCCAACGGTCACCTGGCCGTCGCCACCGATAACGGTTTGTCCGTTGTGCGACAATCCGATCACTGTTGTTGCATGAATCAGTTCTGACATAAGAATGAAATAAAGTTGTGATTAAATTTTTCTTCGAAGCCGTGCGACGGGAATTTTCATCGCCTCGCGGTATTTTGCTACGGTTCTGCGGGCAATATTCAATCCATCTTTGTTGAGCATTTCAGCAATCCGATCGTCACTCAACGGATGGTTTGGTTCTTCTTTTTCAATCATTTCCTTGATAATTTTCTTCACTTCTTTGTTTGAAACTTCATCCCCGGACGAGGTCGTGAGCTTGTCGCTGAAGAAATGGCGTAATTCAAAAACACCGTATTCCGTTTGGACATATTTGCCATTCACAACGCGGCTGATCGTGGAAATATCCATTCCGATCACTTCGGCAATATCCTTGTAAATCATCGGTCGCAGGTTTTCGCCGGTTTCAAAAAATAATCTCTGCTTTTCCACAATCGCCCGCATAACTCTCATCATCGTATCCCGGCGTTGGTTGATGGAAGCGATAAACCATTTTGCCGCTTCGAACCGTTTACGGATAAAATCTTTGACATTGTCCGGCGTCCCGTTTTTATGCCGCCGTGACATCAATTCTTTGTAACCTTTATTGATGCGCAACGGCGGGACATTCCTGTCGTTGAGCGAAATAATAAAATCGTCGTCATCGTGTTCAACGGTAAAATCCGGTATCACATAATTCTGCTGGGCAGAAAATTGACCTTCCCCGGGTTTGGGATTCAATTTTTGAATCAACTCGATGACCGGTTTCAGTTGATCGATATGAATGTTCAGGTATTTTGCCAGATCTTCATAATGCTTCATCGTGAAGTTGTCGAAATGCTTGCGAAGAATGGTCAATGCCTGTTCCTTCAGCACCGGATTAAAAGCGCCGGCCTCGAGTTGAACGATCAAACATTCCTGAAGCGATCGCGCGGCAATCCCCGGCGGATCGAGACGCTGGATCATTGCAAGAATTTCTTCCGCACGCTCATTGGTCAGGGAAAGATTTTGCGCAAGGTTCAAATCCTGAACGATCAGCGGCAATTCTCTCCGGAGATAGCCGTCTTCATCGATATTCCCGACAATTTCCTCGGACAGAATTTTTTCTTCCGGTGAAATGTCGAGGAAAAAAATCTGGTCGATTAGTTTCTGCGTTACCGTCAGTTCCGACGGCTGGGGAAGTTCGTCACGTTCTTCTTCATCGAAATTGCTTCGGGCAGCTTTATGTCCGTCAAGTTCATCATTCATGAAATCTTCGAACGTGTAACCGTCGTCATCATTATTCTTTGTCTCGGCCGCCTCAGCTTCCGGAGTGGACACCTCCTCCTGCTCCTGAACCGTTTCCATCTCGTCGATTTCTTCCAGCAGCGGATTGAGTTCGAGTTCCGCTTTGATGCGTTGTTCGAGCGCAAGAACGGGAAGCTGCAGCAATTGCAGATACTGCACCTGCTGGGGAGTCAGCTTCATCTGAAGCATTTGTCGTTGAGAGAGATTTAACACGGGGTTACACCAAGGATACAATCATATCATCAACGCGCATTATTTTCAAGTTCACACTTCGTTTGGAAATCCTCATACCATGGTTTGCCGAATTTTCTTATAAGAGCGTCTTTCAGAAAGACATACAGCGGAATATTTTTTGCCGTTCCATTCGATACTGCCGGAAGGCATTCCCGAATTTGTTCGTACCGGACCCGTTCCGGTACGTCGCGTGAAATCCGGAGAGGAAAAAGATGACAGGAAATCGGTTTGCGCCAAGTCGTTTCGCCGGCAAGGTATGCTTTTTCCAGCGAGCACTTGGCAATATTTTCTTCATAATAGACAAACACACAATCTTTTTCATCCAGGCAGACCGTTGCATGACTGCCGGGAACTCCTTCTACCATGCCATGCATTGCAATTGCATCCAGATGAGTTGCGGAAAGATATTTCATGGCAAAAGGAAAGGCCCGTTGAATTTCATCGATTTCGTCGTCCTGCAACGGCGCACCGCGCCCGCCCGGAAGCGTGCAACAGGCACCTTTACATTGTAACAGGTCGCACGCAAACCGCTTGTGCGCAATGCTGTCCTCAACAATCGTTTCGTTCGCAATGATCATGGTGCTACAAAATACAAAAATTTTGGGTAAGAGAAAAGCGTGAAACGATAATTGAGGAAAAATATTTGTAACGGGAAAATTGAGATTAAGAAATTTTTAAAAAAGTTTTCCCGGGTAATTGTTTCACAACACCCTTGAATTCAAGGCCAAGCAGGTGAACCAGAACATCTGCTGTGGGCATATGACATCGTTCGGCGAGTAGATCAATATGGAGAGCATCAAACGAGAGTGCATCGTATACTTTTCGCTCAAAAAGATTCAATCCATCCATCGCTTTCTCCTGGACTCCTTGAGGAATAGTATGTATCAGCGGTTTGAGTTTACCGGATAATTCAGCAAGGATATCATCCATTGTTTCCACAAGTTTTGCTTTACTTTCTTTGATGAGCATGTTGCAGCCGCGGCTTTTCTTTGCCGTGATATTTCCGGGAATAGCGAACACTTCCCTGTTCTGATCCAGCGCCATATTCGTCGTAATGATCGCGCCTCCGTCGACATCAGTTTCGACGACAAGCGTTCCTAACGACAATCCGCTGATGATGCGGTTCCGTCGGGGAAAGTTGACAGCATCCGGTTTTGCTCCCATTTCATACTCACTGATGACCGCGCCGTTGGAAATAATCCGGTCCATCAAATTTCTGTTCTCCGGAGGATAACAAACATCGAGTCCGGATCCGATGACCGCAATCGTCCGCCCGGAAGATTTCACGGCTGTTTGATGGGCAACGGTATCGATACCGCGTGCAAGTCCGCTCACGACGGTGATTCCGATCGATGCACAATCCCGGCTGAATCGTTCCGCCATCGTGATCCCGTATTCCGATGGTGTACGCGTTCCGACGATCGCAAGAGAATATTTATCGGTCTCGGCAATCTCCCCGCGAAGGAAAAAATAGGGTGGCGGATCGTAAATCTTTTTCAACGGTTCCGGATATCGTTTTTCCCAAAACGAAACAATTTTGCCGTCAGCTTTATTTAATTTCGAAAGTTGTTTTTCAGCATACCGTTTTGCTTCGTCCAGCTTGGTGCTTTTCAAAAAATGAACTACCATGGATGCGAGTTTTTTGCTGAATCCTTCCACGGCAGCAATTTCTCTCGCACTTTTGGTGAAAATATTTTCCGGCTTACCGAAATGCGACACCAGAAGACGCAACCGGTTCGAACCGATATGCGGAATTTGTGATAATACAAGAAGATCAAAAGCAGACATGACGATTTTCCTCCCGAAAAATTCTAACGATGAATTACTCCCGCAATTGCAAAATATGGTAGTGTTATCTTTTCTTCATGTGTTTGATGTCCTCCGTGTGCACTGGCTTCGTCTCAATTGTTAGTCCCCCCCAGTAATCAGAGCTCTGCTCGCTATCAATCTCGGCAATGTGAATGGAGTTGAGCAATTCAGCTTCGGAGGTTTCGCAGTATATTCCAAGAATAATGAAAGTTTTATCACCGCCAGCTTCCCAGATCTTCCCGAGAATATGATGAACTTTGTTAGGTGCATATTCTGAATCAAAGCTTCCCGGCCATCCGTTTCCGGAGTCATAGAAAATACTTGGTTGGGCATCAAAAGAGAACTTAAGCTCGTGTTCGGTTGGCTGTTGACGGTACTCTCTGACACTCATCTTAGATACAGAAAAGGCCGTATCTAGGAGGGACTTGCCATTAAATATTACATTCAGTTGCAGTGTTTCAGCTTGTACACTAGTACTAAACCAGGTCCAGATAGGTTCATTCTCTTCAGAATTCTCTTGTCCCTGACAAATTGAAATCCCTAAAAGTAAATTCAATAGCAAAGAAAATTTTATCAGTCTGTGCATATTCAAACCCCCACTAATTGTGTTGGATTGATTTTAATCGTATTAGGAAAGAACAATCCGTCTCCTAAAAATTTTACTCAACCGTCTCCAACCCGTCCACAACAGCAACAATAACGGAATGAACGGGAATTTTTTTATTGCCCAACACCTGTGCAGCGCCTGATCCTTCCTGAATAACCAGAACGGTATCGTTCAACCCGGCATCGACCGAATCGAGCGCAATGAGATCACGACCAATCGGCGCACCTTGAAGATCGATCGGTTGAACGATCAGCAGTTTCTGGCTTTTCAGGTGTTCGTTTTTTTGCGTTGCAACGAGTGTACCGGTAACTTTACAAAGAATCATGGCAATCGAAGAATTTCTTGTCTGAATTTTTGAACTAATTCCTGCGCCTGCGCTATGGTCGGCGCTTCGGCAATAATCCTGATGATCGGTTCGGTATTCGATTTTCGCAAATGAACCCAGGAACGCTCGAAATCGATTTTAAGCCCGTCGTCGACATTCACATTTCCGTTTGAGGCATATCGTTGTTTAATCGTGTCAAGAATCCGGTCCGGAGATTTATGATCAAGATCGATTTTGGATTTGATAATCTCGTACTGCGGCAGCGTCGATTTGAATTCGGAAACTGTTCCGTTGAACTCTGCAAGCTGTTGAAGAATGAGACCGATCCCGACGATTGCATCGCGGCCGTAATGGACTGCCGGCAAAATCACTCCGCCGCTTCCTTCCCCGCCGATGATGGCTCCATGTTCCCGCATCCGTTGCACGACATTAATTTCTCCCACCGGCGTACGATACACCGTTGCATTGTTCGACCGTGCAATATCGTCGACAGCTCTTGTCGTCGAAAGATTGACCGCCACCGAGGGACGATCGATTCCCGCTTGCGAACGATCATGCTCTAAAATAAATTTTACCGCGGTCGCTATTGTGTATTCTTCTCCGAAGGGTTCGCCACGTTCGGTGATCAACACCAACCGGTCGACGTCCGGATCAACGGCGATTCCGATATCCGCGTGTTCCGTTCGAACGCGGTCACAAAGAGCAACAAGATTTTCCGGAATCGGCTCGGAAGGCCTGACAAAAATGCCGCTGACATCACAATTCATTTCAATCACATCACATCCGAAATCGCGCAGAAGCCGCGGCACGATAACACCTCCGGCAGCATTGATGCAATCAACAACGACCTTGAATTTTTTCTTTCGAATGATGTCGGGTTTAAGATACGGCAGATTCATCACCATATCGATATGCTGTCGCAGAAACGAGTCGTCGACAAGATATTTTCCCAAAGAATTCCACGGGACATATGAACGGTCCGCTGAATTTGCAAGAGCCCATAATTTCTTGTTTTCATCCGCATTTAGAAAAACACCGCTGGCGGCGAAAAATTTAAGACCGTTCCATTCTATCGGATTATGACTTGCTGTGATGGAAATTCCACCTGCCGCATGAAGCTGTTCCACCGCGATGGCAATGGTCGGTGTCGGAGCAATGCCGAGAGCAACGACATCGCATCCCATGGAAAGTAACGTCGACGAAACGATATTGGCAATGATTTTTCCGGTTATCCTGCCGTCGTAGCCGATCACTATTTTTCCGCCTTCGCAATATCGCCCAAAGGCAGACGTGTACTTCACAACGACCTCCGGCGTCAGACTATCGCCAACGATTCCGCGTATGCCGGAAATACTGACCATTAATGACATAATTCTCTCGACGTTTCTTTCTTTTGACACATTGAGAATGTAGTAAAGAAGCGCGTGAGAATCAAGGCGGATAGAGTTCACCATCACCTCACAAGTAGTTGAATATCAAGCGCATTTTCCGTAAGTTTGATTCAACAATTCATGGTAACAATGCTTTCAGATTCCGAAAAACAAACCCTGTTCGATATTGCCCGCAGGTCGATTGAATCGGCGGTGAAACGTTCCCGGGGAAAACTGCCGGCTCAAATCCCACCGGCGCTGATGGATCGGTGCGGTGCATTCGTCACGCTTCGAATTCATGGAGAATTACGCGGTTGTATCGGTTACATCGACGGAACAGATCCGCTGTACGAAACCGTACATGAAGTGGCGGCAAAAGCCGCAATGGAAGATTATCGTTTTGAACCGCTCACTGCTGATGAAATGACCGATCTTGAAATTGAAATTTCCGTTCTTTCTCCGCGCCGGGAAATTCATGATTACCATGAAATCGAAATAGGAACGCATGGCCTTATCATCGAGCACGGAAATCATCGGGCATTATTGCTTCCGCAAGTGGCAACAGAACAGGGATGGGATAAAGAAACATTCGTTAAGAACACGGTGAGAAAAGCGGGCTTACCGTCGACAATGTGGCAAGATCCCGAAATTCATTTATTCATTTTCACGGCTGACGTCCTTCAACAGGATATGCCGGCTAAGCACACACATTAATATGAACAGATCATCCATACGTCCGAATGCCGTTGCCGGGATGTTTTATCCGGAACGAAGCTCGGAATTGTCATCAAGTATAGAACAATTATTCGATCAAACGAACGACGCTCCGATTTCCGGAACGATTGTCGGTTTGATCGTCCCGCATGCAGGATATATGTATTCCGGCTCAACGGCTGCGTATGCGTATCGTTTGCTCAAAAAACATTCCTTCGATTCTGTTATCATTGTTGCTCCGAGCCACGCCGAATACTTCGACGGAATTTCCGTGTACAACGGATCCGGATATGAAACGCCGCTCGGCGATATTTCCATCGACAATGAAATGCGCGACGCTCTTCTGAAAAACGAATCGTTGATCGAATCATCCGAACGGGGCCTTCGGAACGAACATGCTGTCGAAGTGCAATTGCCGTTTTTACAAAACGTTCTCCCGCCGTTCCGTTTTCTTCCGATCGTTATGGGTGATCAACGGAGAGATTATTGTTTTCATCTGGGTAAAAAACTCGCTCACATTCTTGCGGGAAAACATTCACTTCTCATTGCGAGCACCGATCTTTCTCATTATCATACGTACCAACAGGCTAAAAATCTTGATCACGTTTTCATTCATGATATTGAAACATTCGATTGCGAACAACTCATCAATCATCTTGACAATGAAACGACGGAAGCGTGCGGCGGTGGTCCGGCTGTCGCCGTTATGACTGCCGCAAAATTGCTCGGTGCAAACAGCATCCGAATTTTGCACCATTGCAACTCCGGTGATATCACCGGCGATCACAAACGCGTTGTCGGGTATCTTTCGGCGGCAATCGTTCGGACAAATTAATCTTACATGAAGAAACGAAATCCAAAATTCAGCATCATCGGCGCAGGGAAAGTCGGCTCAACACTTGCACTTGCATTGCACGATAAAAAATTTCCGATTGTCAGCATCATCAGTAAATCGGGCAAACACGCGATCGACCTCGCAAAGAAAGTGCATTGTAAACGAGCATCGACCAAACTTCTCGACGTCGATCCTTCAACCGAATATATTCTGATCGCTGTTTCCGATCCGTCGCTGGAAGAAGTCGCTTTCGAGCTTTCAAAAATCAAACAACTGAAATTTAAAAAGCTCTGTGTCATTCATTGCTCCGGCGTTTATTCGTCCGATGTTTTAAATCCATTAAAGAAAAAAGGTGCAACCGTAGCATCGATGCATCCGATTCAAACATTTCCGAAAACTCGAACACCGGAACAGATGCGGAGCAAGCTCAAAAATATTTTTTACGGCGTTGAGGGGAATCCCCAGGCAATCGAAAAAGTTGAAATAATTGTAAGAGCGCTCGAAGGAAAATCCGTTATCATTTCCAAAGAACTGAAACCGTTGTATCATGTTGCGTGCGTTTTCGCATCGAGTTACATGGCAACACTTCTCAACACGATCAGCGATTTATCCAAGACGTTGAATTTGAAAGCGACATGGATGGAAGTGTTCGGTCCATTACTGACTGCAACAATGGAAAATGTCGTGCGGGATTCTACGGCAACCGCAATCACCGGTCCGATTGTTCGCGGTGACCATCAGACAATCGATCTTCATTTAGAGGCATTATCACGATACGCGCCGCAATTCCTGCCGCTGTACACGATTACCGGAATTGAAGTCGCACGCATTGTGAAAAACCGGGGCACTATCGGTCAAAAAGAATACGACGAACTCATTGCACGATTCAAAACATTTGTGAAATCTCTTCCAATAAAAAAATAATTCACCTATATCAATTTATGACATACTCCACATTAATAGTTACAATCACCAACCGGATTGCAACGGTTACGATCAACCGCCCCGACAAACTCAACGCGCTGAATGCACAATGCAAAAGTGAATTAAGAGATTTATTTTCAAAGCTTAAAACAAATCCCGAAGTTGACGTTGTCGTTCTTACCGGTTCGGGTGAGAAAGCATTTGTTGCCGGAACCGATATTGCCGAATTGACAAAACTCGATGCGGTGAGTGGAAAAGAATTTGCTGCAAACGGGCAATCGATTTTCGATCTCATTCAGCATCTCGGCAAACCGGTGATAGCAGCGGTCAACGGCTATGCGCTCGGCGGCGGATGCGAGATTGCGCTTGCATGTCACATCCGGATTGCATCGGAGAATGCGAAATTCGGCCAGCCGGAAGTCAACCTCGGCATCATTCCCGGTTACGGCGGTACGCAGCGGCTCGCACGCCTCGTCGGAGCCGGTAGAGCAATGGAAATGATTCTGACCGGCAATCAGATCGATGCGAACGAAGCTCTTCGCATCGGGCTGGTCACCAAAGTTGTGCCGCAATCCGAATTGCTTGCAACAGCCGAATCGATTGCGAAAACAATTTTGAGTAAAGGGCAGCTTGCCATCCGCATGTCCATCAAAGCGATCAACGCAACGATGGAAGCACCGTTGAACGAAGGATTGCATATCGAAGCGGGATTATTCGGTGAATGCTGCAGCACGGAAGATTTTCGTGAAGGGACGACTGCATTTCTCGAAAAACGGAAACCGGTCTTCAAAGGAAAATAATGTTTCAAAACTTTGATAAAGGAATAATTTTTCGTTTCTTATTGTCGCTCGTCCTTGCGGCGGCGGCGCTCAGCCTTTTTTTGATGAGCCGTGCGAAAATTACAGAGCCGGTTGCAAAAAGTGAAAAGGATTTTTCGTTATTGACGCTACAGATGGACCGGGACGTCGATACCGTTCTTTCACATTTCAAAATTCAAAAGGAATGGAGCAAAAAACTCCAGTTTCCGATCCCCAATTCAACACTCAATCGCGTCGAGCGGCGTGTGTTGATACCGCCGGATATTCTCCCGATTCAAATGAATCTCGTCCTCAACCGGATGGCAAGAAAATATAACGGTCGTGCAGTGGCTTCGGAAAATCTAAAAGAAAGTACTGTGACGATTCACATCGAAGTGGAAGGCACCATTTTAGAAACGATCGTTTTAAAAACGGATGCAAAGCTGAAACAATCACCAAAAGAAAAACAAACAAGCGTATAAATATCACGGCATCAATCATTTACAAATTACTATGGCAAAACTAAATACCGAATCGCAACTCATGGAAAAGCTCGTCTCGCTTTGCAAGCGACGCGGGTTTGTTTTTCAATCATCCGAAATTTACGGCGGCTTGAACGGCGCTTGGGATTACGGTCCATTAGGCGTCGAACTTCTCCGCAACATCAAAGACGCATGGTGGAAGTCGATGACATACCGCAGCAACATCGAAGGCATCGATGCGGCAATCCTGATGCACCCGCGGACGTGGGAAGCTTCCGGACACGTGGAAAATTTCACGGACCCGATGGTGGATTGCAAACAATGCAAACACAGATTTAGACCTGAACTTATTATAAGAGTAATTCAGTGCACTAATTGTGGAAAACACAAAGTTAAAATAAAGCCAGAAGTCAACGATGCTTTCATTGAGGCAATCTCGATGTATGGAATAGATGAAGTCATACCAGCATTCAATACTGATAAAATGTATTGCCCCATTTGTCAGCAACAAAGAGACTTTAAAATTATTGAAACGACCTGCCCAGACTGTGGTTCAAAAAACTCATTTTCAAAACCGAAAACATTCAATCTCATGTTTAAAACATTCGTCGGACCGGTAGAAGATTCAACGAATGTCGTTTACCTGCGGCCGGAAACCGCGCAGGGAATTTTCGTGAATTTCCTCAACGTACAGGCGGCATCACGGCAGAAACTGCCGTTCGGCATTGCGCAGATCGGGAAAGCATTCCGCAACGAAATCAACACGAAAAATTTTCTCTTTCGCACGCGGGAATTCGAGCAGATGGAAATGCAATTTTTCTGCAAGCCGGGCACCGACGATCAGCATTTCGAATACTGGCGTGAACAGCGGATGAACTGGTTCCTCTCGCTCGGCATGCCGAAAGAAAAGCTCCAGTGGCATCAGCATGAACCGAACAAGCTCGCTCATTACGCAAAGAATGCGTACGATATCGAATTCAAATTCCCGTTCGGTTGGGGCGAAATCGAGGGCGTTCACAACCGCACCGACTTCGATCTTTCGCGGCATGAACAATTTTCCGGAAAGAATATGAAATATTTCGATGAAGAGACGAAGGAAAAATTCATTCCCTACATCATCGAAACGTCGGCAGGAGCGAGCAGATCGTTCATGGCGTTTATGGTGAACGCGTATGCGGAAGAAGAAGCGCCATCTGCAGAAGGACAGATGGAAACGCGTGTAGTGATGAAATTCCATCCGAATCTCGCCCCGATCAAGGCGGCAATCTTCCCGCTCGTGAACCGCGACGGAATGCCGGAAATTGCACGGAACATTGAGTCGGAGCTTCGCCCGCACATGCGCGTCTTTTACGACGACAGCGGCGCGGTCGGTCGCCGGTACCGGCGACAGGATGAAATCGGAACGCCATTCTGCATCACCGTCGATTCACAAACATTGCAGGATCAATCCGTCACCGTCCGCGAACGTGATTCGATGACACAGGAAAGAATTGCGACTGACAAACTACTTTCCTATCTTAAGTCACGATTATCCGCGGCATAATTTTCTGTTTTCATTGGAACAATCATACATTCGTCACGCTCATCGGTTGCAAGCGTGACGATTTTTTTAAGGGATTATCGGTTGAAATCATTTCACTTTCTTTGTTTTGGTTTGCTTGTTGTTTGCTCCGCTCACGTTGCGCAGGCACAATGGATCGGCGATACGGTCAACGATGCGCGTATTATCAGAGGCATTCACCACGTTTACAATTTGACGTTCGACAGTGCGAAAACGGAATTTCAGCAGGTCATCAAGTCCCGGCCGGATCATCCCGCCGGATATTTTTTCCTCGCCATGACCGATTGGTGGAAAATCGTCATCGATATCAACAACACGTCGCACGACGAACGATTTCTTTCGGAATTGGACCGCGTTATCGACATGTGCGACAAGAGACTTGATGCCGACGACAATGATCTCACAGCATTATTCTTCAAAGGCGGCGCTCTCGGTTTTCAGGGAAGGTTATACGCAAACCGCGAGGACTGGGTGAAAGCCGCCAATGCCGGGCGCGAAGCGTTGCCGATCGTTCAAAAAGCATACAAACTTGCGCCAGACAATAACGACATTCTCCTCGGCATCGGCATTTATAATTATTATGCCGCCGTCGTTCCCGAACAATATCCGTTCGTCAAGCCCTTTATGATTTTTTTTCCGAAAGGCAACCGTACGAAGGGATTGAAAGAATTGCGGACAGCTTCGGAGAAAGCCCGCTATGCAAATATCGAAGCGACATACGTTCTTCTCGTTTCATTACAAACGATCGAGCGATCGTACGGCGAAGCGCTTCTGCTGGCATTGAAACTCTATTCGGAATTTCCGAACAACGTTATCTTTCATAAATATGTCGGCCGGTGTTATGCCGCTGCGGGAAATTGGGATGAAATGCATCGCGTCTATCTGGAAATACTCGATCAAGTCAACAGCCACCGGTTGGGATACGATTCGGTGGCAACCCGGGAAGCAGATTATTATCTTGGGTTATACGAAATGCAAGCAGGAAAAGACGACCGTGCTCTGGAATATTTTTATGAATCCGACAGACTCTCGCGGACACTCGATGCGAGTGAAATTTCCGGTTTCATGACACTCACGAACCTTCGTATCGGAATGATTTATGACATTCAAAAGAAACGCGATCTGGCAATAACTCAATATCAAAAAGTATTGAAGATGAAGGATCTCTTCGACGCCCACAAACAGGCGGACCAATATTTAACTACGCCATACCAAAAACCGTGAGAACGGCATGCTGACAATTATTCTTTTCGGTTTGATGGCCGCCAGTGCGGAAATTCTCGGCGGCACGCTCGTCATTCTCCGTAAACACTGGCCGAAACTGGTGCAGGAATATTTACTAGCACTCAGCGCCGGTTTTCTTCTCGCACTCGTGTTTTTTGAATTGATGCCGGAAAGCATACAACTTCTCGGCAGCAAAGCATCGCTCTACATTATACTGGGATTCGGCTTTCTCCATTTTTTCGAACATACGATTGTCAGCCATTTTCATTTCGGTGAAGAAACGCATTCCGATATCATGCTTTCGAAAACCGCAAGTCTTTCGGCATTTGCCGGATTGTTTATTCATGCATTTTTCGACGGCGTTTCGATTTCCGCGGGCATGCAATATAATTTTGCCATCGGGTTATTGATCTTCACGGCAATCTTTCTTCACAAATTACCGGAAGGCCTCACCATTGCGTCCATCATGCTTGCCGCCAGCCAGCCGAAAAAAAATGCATTCATTGCTTCGGTTGCGATCGGTGTTGCAACGATGCTCGGCATCGTTATCGTTTTCTTCCTTGCCCGCATCAACGCGGAAGTAATCGGAATAGCATTTGCATTTTCGGCCGGAGCTTCAATCTACGTCGGCGCCAGCGATTTAATTCCGGAAATCAATCGTTCCGGCAACCGTATTACACCGCTGATCGTATTCGGAGGAATGCTGTTATTTTATATCAGCAAGGAATTGCTGAAAGGATTTGTGCTGTAAGATTTACAATGCAACACTGATGCGGTGAACGCCGCCGATCTTCCCGTATGATGTGAATGCGTAATCGATATTATAACTGCCGGTTAAAATTCCCAGCCCTAATGAAAACCCTGCAAGCCCGGCGCTCGAATCAATTTCCATATCCTGATGCTGTTCGTTGTTGTACCCGAATCGCAATTGTACATTCGGGCTTGCGGTAAACTCGACACCGACGGAAAAGGGTGTGAAATGCTGTGCAAAGTTATCCTGACTCTGATTCAGTTTATGAAAGTTCACCATGATTGCAGCGGGAAGATGTTCCGGATACACGGAAGCCCCGATGGTGACATCCAGCGGAAGATCTTCTCTCGTCGTTACGTACGGATTGAGCTGGGTGCCGAGATTTAAAACGCTTGCACCAAGTATGAAACGGTTCGGCACGACCACATATTGCGTTCCCAAATCAAGAGCAACGGCGGATGAATGTACTTCGGCAATGGATGAGTAAATATATTTTGCATTCAACCCGTATGTCAGGCCGTGTTGCAATTCGCCGGCATAACCGACCGAAACAGCAAGCTCGCCGGCACCGAATGTACCTAAGTCTTCACCCTCTTCACCTGTCCGCTGAAAATCACCGTAGTTAATATAATTCACCCCGGCGCCGACAAAACCGAGGTGCGGAATTTCAGTTCCATAACTTACGTATCCGGCATTGATATCGAGAAGGTGTTTAAAAAATCCGGCAGAAAACCGGCTCGTCGAAAGTGACGCGAGACCTGCGGGATTATAAAAAATTAAATTCGGATCATCCGTTGAACTCACAAAGGTTCCACCGAGTGCCGCGGCTCTTGCCCCGACGTCATTCAGAAGGAAATCGTATACGGTCGTTCCCTGTGCAAACAGAAACAATGTCGTTGCGATAAAAAATATACCAAATATTAAACAGCGTCGTGCGATGATTTCCATGACCTGTAATTTAACTTAAGATAAATTTATGAATTCAATCTAAATAATAATCATATAAAATTCAAGAAAAACACACATTATTAAAGAAAAATTAGCCATTGTGCTCCGATTATTTAACGGGAGCACCTATTTCAATTTGGAGCATTTGTTTTTTTTGAGTAAAGTCGTATATTAATTAAAATAGCAATAAATTCAACAATTACGGTAATATATGTATCAGAAGGAGATTGACCATATCGTCCGTTCCGTTCTGCAAAAAAAACCGAACGAAAGGCATAGCTGTTGTTCCGACGGGACATGCAGTGACGGATTGTGTGTCATTCACAATAAAGAAGGCGTTAAAAATATTGTTCATCATGGCGCTTCCCGCGTTACGGCAGGCATCGGAATCGATGCGGCAGGCGGAATCGAAACCGAACTTGCCGGGATGATCGATCACACATTATTGAAACCCGAAGCAACGAAAGAAGAAATTACCAAACTGTGCCACGAAGCAAAAAAATATTCGTTTGCGAGCGTCTGCATCAATCCTTCCTACGTTTCACTGTGTGCAAAACTTTTACGGGATACATCCGTCAAAGTATGCACGGTCATCGGCTTCCCGCTTGGTGCGACATCAACCCAGTCGAAAGCATTTGAAGCGGAACATGCACTTCGGGATGGTGCAAGAGAAGTGGATATGGTCATCAACGTCGGCATGCTGAAGTCCCTTGAATACGAATATGTTGAGAACGACATCTTTGCCGTCGTCACAACAGCACGCCGTTACGGGGCGTTGACCAAAGTGATACTGGAAACGGCATTACTCACCGACGAAGAAAAGGTAAAGGCGTGCCTGCTGGCAAAACATGCCGGGGCGGATTTTGTGAAAACGTCAACCGGGTTTTCAAAAGGTGGTGCGACCGTCGGTGATATTGCGCTGATGCGGAAAGTTGTCGGGACGGCAATGGGAATAAAAGCTTCCGGCGGTGTGCGAACACGGGAAGATGCACTGGCAATGGTTGCCAGCGGTGCCGATCGTATCGGTGCAAGCGCAAGTGTCAAGATTGTCACACCGGACGGTGCAGAAAAATCGAAAGAACAAACAAAAGCGGGTCAGCAATATTAATGATCATTTTTTAAAAGAGAACAATATGAAATTCAACCATGCACTTTTCCTGACCATGATCGCCCTCGCGGGAATCTTCTGGGGATGTTCATCATCGGAAGAATCTCAAAAGACGTCTCAAATCATCACTTCTTCATCGGGAACAAACGGAATAATTTCACCGCAAGGTTCGACCAACGTAACAAAAAGTTCAAATATTACATATACGATCACACCGGTGGCCGGATATCACGTTGACAGCGTATACGTGGATGGAATATCCGTGGGAGCTGTATCCACATATACATTCAATAATGTTGTTTACGATCATTCCATCAGAGCGACCTTTGTCAGCGATGGCTCGGGAATGGCGGGCAGGATCGATACCGTCAACGTCAACAAACAAAATACGGAACGACCTCTTTACAATACCCAGGCGGCATCAGGAGATTCATTACCGAATGGAAATTTCTCCGTACAAATCGGTTCATTTAAAATGCCGGATAATGCCGGTCGTATTGTTGCTCTTGCCAAGGAACGGTTTGCACAACCCGTGTATCTCTTTCTCGATAAAATCGATAACTCTTACAAAATAGTTATCGGAAATTTCAGCACAAAGGACGATGCACGGAAATTCCGCGACCAAATGGAGCAACAATATCCGAATGATTATGATCATGCGTGGGTTCGGGATAATTCCAAAAATTAAATTGCGGTATTTCCTTTTTCTTCTCGGGAGTGTTATGGTCTGGGGATGTTCGGGATCAAAAGAAGTTTCCCACACCGAAGTATACGATTATACCTTGCGGGAATTCCTGGCTGCGTACGAACCGACCTTCAATCCTTCCGATTACGATCCCGCTGTCACGGTATTGAAACAACGTGAAGAGGATCGCCACAACGCGTTAGTGGCATCGGCGGTTGTTTCGACCGCCCTGCCGGAAACCATTCCGGGATTCCGCGTTCAGGTGTTGTTTACACAGGAAATCGACGAAGCAAATCGCACGCGGGACAGTCTCTCAGGTTTATTACGGGACGATTGGATTTATATCGTTTACGATGTCCCTTATTATAAAGTCCGGGTAGGAAATTTTGCCGACCGCCCTTCCGCCAATCAGATTCTGAAAAAACTTACGGGTCTCGGATATACAGATGCATGGATCGTGCCGGATAACGTCATAAAGAATCCGCCCACGAGATTTCCGGATATTGACATTGAGCCGGAGCGGCCGTTCGATCAACGGCGGTAACGTTCATTTCAACCCGATTGTTAACCCTTCCAACGGCCATCGCGCGCGAAGTTTTAATGTATCAGGATACACGATAAATCTTTCCGACGGCACAAACGGATAAGGACGACCGCAGGAATAAATTCCGTTGGTATCCGCATCGCGAAATGCAAAAAACGTATACTGCCCTTCCCGCAATCCATCCATCTCAAAATTCCCGGCAGCCGGAAGCACCACAGTTCTCGGTTTCATTCTTCGTTCAGCAATATTTGTCGCAGTGACGATAATAGTACCTTTTGCCCCTGCTTCGTCGTCGGTTACCTGACCGCGAATGCTGCTCAGTATTTTTTCATCAAGGGTCTGGAAACGGATCAGTAACGTTGAATCGGAAAAACGGTTTCCCGAATAATCCCGAATGGAATCCAAAGCGACGCGGAGATGGTAATTTGTTTCGTACCGAAGGGGCTCGAGCGGAATAAATGAAACAGCGGTGGAAAACCACCAGACAAAACGCCCTTTAACTTTTGCGAGAGCAGTATCGAATATGACAAAGCCGGATTCAAACGATTTTTGTATGACCGGTTTTTTAAATTGGAAATGGAATATCTCATCAATTGGAATCTCTTTACTCTGATCATGCAGGTCGGAAATTTCAAATACCGGTTTAGCTGTATCGGGATCTGCA
>Ga0265322_10000118_pt1 | contig 36716 bp, 22 predicted proteins | sample 41222metaG_FD_193584 | JGI IMG/M metagenome (GOLD analysis project Ga0265322, IMG submission 193584) | Rhizosphere microbial communities from Carex aquatilis grown in University of Washington, Seatle, WA, United States - 4-12-22 metaG | ecosystem: Host-associated > Plants > Roots > Rhizosphere...
TTATAACAGCAAGTCAGCGAGGAAACATGCAACTGGTACATCAATATCTTCTTGAGTCGGGCCGCCGGTATCCGGAACGACGCGCGCTCATTTCCGAAAACCGTGAATTGACGTATTCGTCTCTCATCGCGAATATTCACGCATTGGGCGACGTTTGTATTGTCGAAGGTCTGAAAAAAGGCGACCGCGTTCTCATCGTGCTGCATGATAAGATTGAATTCACGATTGCGGCATTCGCCGTTATCCGTGCGGGCGGCATTGCGGTTCCGATAACCGAAAGAACATCGTTGGAAACCGTTCAATTTATCACCAAAGATTGCTCCCCGTTTGCAGTCATCACAAGTCATGCCGACTTGATTCACTACCCGCTGTTACGCGACAAATTAAGCTGCCATTTTCTTTTCATAGACGAAACAGTACAATCCAAACCGCACTCCCTTTCTGTCTACAGTTCTTCGGACCACATCGAATCGAACGAATCTGCGAACCACATTGCTAAACTAATGGGATTGACGGAAAGCGACGATGCCTTAATTTTATATACAGCCAACATCGACGGTCATCTGCGTGGTGCCGTCTTCACGCATAAAAGCCTGATACGAAGTTCTCTGGCAATCAATTCCATCACCGGAATCAACCATACTCTGTGCGAGTTCATCATGCTTCCGGTTTCTCAATCAATGGGATTCGGTCGATTACGTAACGTTCTTTTTGCCGGCGGAACGGCCGTCCTTTTTCAGGATCAAGTTTCTCCGACGGAACAATTGATCCGACACATGCTGGAACTTTCATGCACCGGCATTTCCGCGCCCCAACAATTTCTTGCTGCCATACAAGAATTCTGCGACGAAGCATTGGTACAACAAATCGGCAAACAGATTCATCTTGTCGAATTCGGCACGGCATCCATCACCGCTGAAGAAAAGAAGAATATAACGGAGACATTTCCCGGCGCACAGATTTATCTTCATTACGGTTTGACGGAAGTCCCGCGCAGTACGTATATGAATGTCCAACAGGATCGGCGAAGAAACCAAACGGTAGGCCGCCCGGCGCCGTATGCGGACATCGTCATCGTTGATGAAACGGGTAACCGGTTAGGCAAAGGACATGCCGGCCAGATTGTTATCCGTGGCGAGCACGGCTTTTCGGGTTACTGGCATCACCATAACGGGTTTTCAAAACCGGAATTACCGCCCTCGTTCAATACCGGCGACATCGGATTTTTAGATAAGGAAGGATATCTTTGTGTCCTTGGCAGAAAAGACGAAATAATCAATATGGGCGGGCTTAAGATTTCACCCGTTGAGGTCGAAGAAAAAATCCGCGAGATATATCCCGATATTGAAATTTGTGTGGTCGGCTTGCCCGACCCGGCGGGAATCGTCGGTGAAATCCCCGTCCTCTGTTGCATTGCAGATAATGGCAAAAAAATTATTTCGTCCGAACTTTCATCCAGTCTTTCCAATCGTTTAGAAAAAGATAAGATACCGCGCATCGTCTATCGTGTCGACCGGTTTCCAAGAATTAATAATGTTATTGCACGTCATGAATTACGCAAGCAACTGATTGAAGGAACCCTACAATCCATTGGACACGGAATTTCATGAAATAGTAAATCTTTACAGTGAGTATCACATAACGAATAGTATTGAAGATTTTTCAAAGCAGATCAGAATCGAATCTATAATACCACATGACATTAATTCAAAACTCAACGCCGACGAATATTGTGACGGGAACACTCGGACCGGATGATGTAACAGATCACGTCCAATGTTCTGTGCGTGTTATTTCATCAACCTCAGAGTTTGACGGTTTGGAAGAATCATGGAATAAACTATTAGAACACGCGGATACGACGATTTATCAAACATTCGAATGGCAACGAACGTGGTGGAAATATTTTGCTCAATCCTCCGACAGCTTATTTATCCTGCTCTTTGAATCCGACAACAACATCATCGGCATTGCACCGTTGTACCGGCGGACAAACAAATCCTTCGGCATCACATCGGTTGTGCATATTCAATTTATCGCCAACGGTCTCTCGGACTATATCGACTGTATCATTCAATCGGGGTATGAAGAAATCGTTTACAAAGAATTTATCCGTTTTCTTCGATCTCATGCCCGCGAGTGGGATGTTCTCGATATCGAAGATGTGAATGAATCATCCGCAATCATTACCAGTCTTCTGCCACTGTTGAAAGACGCTGGTATCCGAACATATCAATACCAGGGAAATGTTTGCCCGCAAATTGCATTGCCTGCTTCCGGCGAATCGTTTGCAAAAAGTATGGGTCCGTCAAAAAGCGATCACTTCAAACGAAAATTCAAACGATTACAACAGAGTTTCAATGCAACCGTTGAGGTCGTTCAACACGAAACGGACGATATCCGAAAAGGAATCGATCATTTTGCCCGCATCCACGGTGAACGGTGGAACAGTCTCGGCTACCCGAGCGCGTTCGACGATGAACATCAAAAAATATTTCACGAAGAGTTCTCCAAGAAATTCGCTCGGCGCGGTTGGCTGCGAATGTATTTTCTGAACGTCGATGAAAAACCGGTCGCCGTCAGCTTTACATTCCATTACAACAAGCGGGTCTACATGTATCACAGCAACGCGCATGGATCCGAAGAAGTGATGAAGTGCAGCCCCGGATTCCTTATCCGTAATATCGCCATGGTCGGCGGCATCAACGAAGGGCTGAGTATTTTCGATTATTTACGCGGTGATGAGCCGTATAAATATAAAGAATGGAATGCAACCAACAGCAAAAACTATCTGGTACGGTTATCTTCTCCCGTCGGATCTTTTCGTTTTCGCTTCTTATTATTTTTAACTCGAGAATTTGTCCAGAAAGCATCCGTGCGGACCCGACGTGAATTATTTGAATTCAAACGGTTTACGATTATCAAGCCGCGAACAGTCTTCGAAAAATTCGGTTACGTTGTCATTAAAATCACAAATTTATTTATTCTCGGATACAATTTTACCCTGCGTCACGTACCGATTGAAGCAGCCCACAAACTCCAGTTGAAACAGCGGTCGGCGCACGAAGAATTGTTCAATGAATCATCGAAAAATTCCGAACAACGACTGACGATCACGGAAAAATTCCGGATGGGGCTCAGTCGTTTTGCCCGTGAATTCCGGAAAAACCGCCTTCTTGCCCGATTCCGTCGATACCGTTACGGTAAAAAACTCGTTGCGGACATCGACTCTCCCATCTCGGGAAAAATTTGCGTGACAGATTTCGGACCGGAACGCCAGCTTACCATAAACGACAAGATACAATCGCTGGCTTTTCAACGGGGATCATGGAATGAAGTGCGAAGAGAATATTGGGGTCAAATTTTGGAATCACCGTTTCGTTCTCATTCCGGTTCCACGATTCTTCTTCTGGGGCTCGGTGGCGCTTCCATACTCAAGCTTCTTCAGGAAGGCATTCGTCCGGCACAGGTAACTGTCGTTGAAAAAGACCCCCAGATTGTTGAAGTTGCAAAACAGTATTTCGGACTGGATCAAATTCCGAATGTCGAACTTTCCATCGGCGATGTTCGGACCATACTGAAACGAATGCAGTCCGCCGGTACAAAATTCGATTTGATTATCGACGATGTCTTCTCCGATCCGGCAACGACAACGAAAGATCAAGATCTCGCATTGATTAAACAATATTCCGCTCTTCTTCAACCGAACGGTTCTCTAGTCCTGCAAAAATCGGTAATCGGTAAAGTGAATACTGAACGCGTTCAACAGCTTGCGGAATCATTACAACAATTAAAATATACCGTCGTTATCAAACAGGTACACCAGCGATGGCAGAATGATATCCTGTATTGTCAACCGACCCAACAGTCATGAATGTTAAAATAATTTCAACGGAAGCCGACTTTGCCGCACTGAAGGATCCGTGGACCGGGCTTCATGAAGCGGCCCGGGGAACAATCTTCCAGACCTTCGAATGGAATTACGAGTGGTGGAACATCTACCGTCGCGATCAATTTCATTTACACATTCTGACATTCTGGAATGAAAATCAGTTGATCGGCGTGTTACCGATGTTCAAAGAAACAATCAATCTGAAAATATTCACGTTTTCACGAATGCGGTTTCTTGGCGTCTATGGAATTTACGGCGAATACGCACCGCTGGTTCATCCTCTCTTCATGAGCGATCTTGCCGATGCGATGGTAACCGAATGTATCACGGCAATCGACACGAAGGTTTGCGATATGTTTTCTTTTTTCCGCTTTTCCGCGACGTCACAATTTATGAATCTCTTGCTCGAGTCTCTTCGAAAGAACGGGCTCAACGTCCAGTATACAAAAAACTGTGTCGCCCGCGTGACGATGGATCTTCCGGAAACATGGAACGACTACCTGAACGGCATTTCCCCGAATGAGAAACACATGATCAAGCGGCGCACCCGTACATTATTGAATCACGGGGCGGAACTGGAAGTCGTATCCGGTGAAACGATCGGCGAAAAGGAATTCGACGACTTTGTTCGCCTCCATACGTCGACTTGGATGGACCGGGGGGTCAAAGGTTATTTCGGTGCATCACAACAATTCGAGGAGTTTCAAAAGACGATCACGTTCATTCTTCGCAAAAAGAAGATGGTCCGTTATTATTTTTTGAAAAAAAACGGCGAGCGGTTTGCTGCCGTCCAGGCATTTTTTATAAACGATCAGTGCTGTTTTTATTTAAGCGGATTGGACCGCCAACACGAGCTCACGCATTACAGCCCCGGCAAAACACTGCTGAGCATGGTCATCAAAGATGCCATCGACGAAGGATATGCAACATTTGATTTTCAGGGCGGGACGGAAAAATACAAATACCAGCTTGGCGGCAAACCGACGGCATTCTCCAAGGCAAATATCTGGAAAAAAGGAAATAAAACGATCCCGATTTATATTTTTTCGGTATTACAGGCAGGCCGTAGAATTTTTACCGAAAAAATCTGGCAGAACGGCATCGAACGAACCGTTCGTAAAATCTATAAGCCGGCCCGAACGGAACAGGCAACAACACATTCGCATCACCGGGAATATGTTCTGCAATAAATTATCATTACCACGTTCATGGTGAATTTGAATTAAAATTATGACTGTTATTTCATTTGCAGAAATAGGATTGCTGTTCATCTTCGGATTTTTTCAGGGATACCTTGCCCTGCTCAGTATTCTTGCGTTATTCGCGCGCCATACTGCTCCATCCGGAACAAAATTACAGCGAAAATTTGCCGTCATTGTTCCGGCCCATAATGAAGAAATCGCCCTTGCGCGTACCGTCCGAAGCCTCCGTGCGATCGAATATCCAAAATCACTTTTCGACGTTATCGTCGTTGCGGATAATTGTACGGACCGCACGGCTGAAATTGGACGTGAAGAGGGAGCGACCGTCCTTGAACGAACGAATGTAACGGAACGAGGCAAAGGCTATGCACTGCGATGGTGTTTCGATCAGATACTCGACGATGCACACGCATACGATGCCGTCATCATCATCGATGCCGACAGCAGGGCGACAAAAAATTTTTTGACCGTCATGAATCAATATCTTGAACATGGAGCCAAGGCAGTCCAGTGCAGTGACATGGTTGAACCGCAACCGGATGCGTGGAGTTCCGAGGCAACGCGGCTCGGCTTCACGTTGTATAACCATGTTCGACCTCTTGGCCGGTCGGTCATCCATTGTACCGCGGGAGTTCGCGGGAACGGAATCTGTTTTTCCACGGCAGTATTGAAGTCAATTCCATGGAACACGTTCTCATTGAACGAAGATTTGGAATACGGCTTAATTCTTCTGCTCAACGGAATATCCATCGACTTCGCACCGGAAGCAAAAGTTTTTGCCATCATGCCTTCCAGCGCGCGCAATGCCGAAAGCCAGCGTTCACGATGGGAACGCGGTCGTTTTCCCGTCATTAAAATCTATGGACCGAAGCTATTCAAAAAAGCATTTACCAGGTTTTCTTTCGAATCGTTCGATGCCTTCGTTGAGCTCATTACGCCGGCATTTGTCAATATGTTCGGGGCATCTTTTTTCATTTTCATTCTTCACGCAGCCGCTTGGCAATTGGGAATAGATTTCGTAAAATACTTCACAGCCTGGTGGTTTTTTGTTGTTATTCTCGGATTTCTTCACGTTTTGGTGGGATTAATTGCCGCCCGCGCGGATTGGTTGTTATGGAAAGCAGTGTTGTATATTCCGCGGTATGCAATCTGGAAGATCATGCTCTACGCAAAATTAATACGAAAGAAGCCGGATCAGGAATGGGTTCGGACCACACGGGATCATACAGTCAAAGCATTTGAAAAACAATCATAATGTTACGCGACAACAAATAAACGATATTTAATCATTTTTTTATTGCTCACGTTATATGAATAAAATTTTAATTATTGATGATGATGAAGTTCAGCTCCAGCTTCAACGATCGATCTTGATGGAGGAAGGATATTCCGTCTATTCGACCGCGGATGGACCCCAGGGAATTACCATTTTCAAGAAACACAAGTTCGACCTCGTTCTTCTCGATTTGGGATTGCCGAGCATGAGCGGCATTGAAGTGCTGAAGGAGCTCCGCAAGATCGACAGCAAGGCAAAAATCATTGTGGTCACCGGATATCCATCTGTCGAATCGACCGTTCTGGCAATGCGTTCCGGCGCGTACGATTACATACAAAAACCGGTCGATGTTGAATCGCTTCTCAAAAAAATTTCGATTGCATTGAGTACCGTCGACAAATAATGTATCGGCCAATCTACATATTGCTTCTTTCATTGATTTCCGTTGCGGGCAGTATGGCACAACTCGATCATTTTGTTGTTGATGCCCAGGGTGGTGGACCGATTTCATCGCAAACAGCCGGCGTTCCTTTGTTTATCGAAGTACTTGCACAGGATAGCACGAACAATATCGACACTGCATTTCAAGGGAAGGTGAAAATCTCTTCCCCGGGGACGATGCTTAATACTATCCTTACTCCTGTTTTTGTAAAAGGAATTTTAAATTCATTTAGCATAACATTTTCCAACACGGGAACTTTTACGGCCACCGCAACCAACTCCGCAGGAACGCAAACGGGAACGAGTAACAGCTTTTCGGTCGTTCCGAATAGCGCGACGGTAGTTGATGTCGAGACCGCCCCGGATGGCAATGGCGGAATTGTACCCGCTCAAACTGTTGTGTCGGGAAATTCCGTTTCGATGTACGCCGTAACGAGAGATTCGTTCGGGAATTTCATAGGAAACATTGCCGCTGATTCGTGGTCGCTGCAAAATAAAACCGGTGGTGTTGCCAACAGCAATCTTGTATCATCAGGCGGCAGAAAAAGTGCTGTATTTACCGGAGCGTTGATCGAAAGCGGGTCTGTCTCGGTAAATGCCGCAACTTTACCATCAACAGGATCCGGCACATTAACAGTTACTCCCGGTCCGGCATCCGCCCTCACGTTTATTCAGCAACCGTCGAATACACAAGCCGGATCGATTATCAGCCCATCAATTAAAGTAGAAGTTACCGATCAAGCCGGCAATGTCATCCATACGTCAGGTATAGCGATTTCGCTTGCCTCGTCGAACGGAATATTAAACGGAACAACAGCACAGCTTACCGATGCAAACGGAACGGCAACCTTCAATAATCTTTTCATCGATAGTTCTGTCACCACGACGCTAACGGCATCGTCGGGAATTTTAAATTCTGCAAACAGCAATTCGTTTACGATATTCCCCGGACATCCGGCACAACTTGTTTATGTTCAGGAACCTGTGAACACAGCATCGGGATCGACGATCACTCCTTCGGTCGTTGTACAAGTTCGCGATTCGCTCGGAAATAATGTCGATACGTCCGGCATTTCCATAACACTCTCGATTTCTTCCGGAACAGGCATACTCACAGGAACGTTAACGCGAACGACGAATACAAACGGCACAGCGACATTCGATAATCTCAGCATCAATCTTGCGGGATCGAAACAACTGACCGCTTCAAGTTCAGTACTCATATCTGCGGTGAGCAATATTTTTACAATCTCACCCGGACCATTGAACACATTTCTCGTTACCGGGACAGGCAATATCCCTATCGGCACGCAAATTGCCGGAACTCCTTTTACGCTGACTATTGAAGCTGAGGACGCCGCGGGAAATGTTGTTACGAGTTTTAACGGAACAGCAAACATTTCCTCGTCGGGAAATTTATCGGCCGGCGGCGGAACAACCGTTCCATTTGTGAACGGTGTCCTCACACCGCTTCCGGTCACGATAAGCAATACCGGAACGTTTACCATGACGGCAACGCACACATCGGGAACGGAAACCGGGACCAGCAACAGTTTTGCAGTTACTCCGGGAGCCCCTGCCACGATCCGGATTGAAACCGCGACGAATGGAACGGGCACGATCGTTCCGGTACAATCCATCGTTTCAGGAAATTCAATCACGGTGTATTCAATTGTACGCGATTCGCTCGGCAATTTTATTTCGAATATTGCAGCAGACAGTTGGTCACTCCAAAATATTTCCGGTGGAATCATTTCCGGAGATCTTGCACCGGGCGTTGACAATAAAAGTGCAGTTTTTACCGGACATGTCACCGGAAGCGCCCAAATTCACGCGACATCCGGTTCTCTGCTTTCTATCAACTCAAACCTGATAACGGTAAGGAACGGCAATGCAACTCAATTTTCATTTATTCAACAACCGACCAATACTGTTTCCGGCGCTGTGATTAATCCGGCCATTTCCTTACAATTAAAAGATGCAAGCCGCAATAACGTTGCATTACCGGGAGTTTCTTCTACCGCCTCATTGATCGGATCGGGAACACTCGGTGGAACAACGACCGTTCTTTCCGACAGCAACGGCGTGATAACATTTTCAAATTTAAACATCGACCTCGCCGGTTCGAAACAACTTCTTATGACCGGTACAAGTTTAGCAAACGATACAAGCAATTCGTTTACAATTTTACCGGGATTTCTTCAAAATTTCCTGGTGGAAGCTAATGCCGGAGGAAGTATTCCGACGCAAACGGCCGGAACATCGTTCTCGATAAAAATTACCGCCCGGGATTTGCATAACAATACCGTTACCGGGTTCACTGGAACGGTTGACATCTCATCGACCGGAATACTTTCATCGGGAAGCGGGACTACCCCAAATTTTTCCGGCGGAATCCTTTCATCCCAGCCGGTCACAATTCTTGAAGGCGGAACATTTACAATCACGGCTACCCAGACCGGCGGAGGCCCGGCAGGCACCAGCAATAGTTTCGTGGTGAACAATACCGTTCCCACCACATTGAATATTTCTCCGACAACGAAAACGGTCGGTGATGCCGGATTTACCGTAACTGTCAACGGAACAAATTTTATTTCCTCTTCTGTTGTCCGAATTAACGGGACGAATCGTTCGACGACATTTATCAATAATTCTCAATTGACGGCTTCAATTTTGTCGTCGGATATTAGTGCCGCAGGAACGCCTGCGATTGCCGTCTTCTCTCCTGCACCCGGAGGCGGTATTTCTAACATACAAACATTGACCGTTGGAAATCCCGTCGTCAACATCAAAGTTTTCTTACAGGGACCTTTTTCCGGCGGCAGCATGACAACGACGCTTCGCACCGGCGGGTTCATTCCCTTGACCCAACCATATCATTCTGCTCCATGGAATTATGCCGGAGCGGAAAATGTTGCTTCGATCCCGGCAAATGTAGTCGATTGGATTTTAATCGAACTCCGGACCGGAACAAGCAGTTCGACAAAGATCGCAACACGGGCTGCGTTCATACGGTCAGACGGATCGGTTGTCGATATTGACGGCGTCAGTCCGGTCAGTTTTTCAGGCATCACTCTCGGAACGTACTACATCGTGGTCAGGCATCGAAATCATCTTGCCATCATGTCGGCCAATCCCGCGACGATCAACGGAGCAAGTTCTCTTTATGATTTTACGACATCAGAATCACAGGCATTCGGAACGACGCCAATGGCAACGTTATCCGGCGGTGTCTTCGGAATGTACGCCGGTGATGTCAATGGCAACGGCACATTGAAGTATAGCGGTTCGGGAAACGACAGCGGACCAATCTATGCACGAATCGGCGGAGCATCGGTCAGCGCTACGATGAATGGATATTTTTCTGAAGATACGAATATGAACGGCATTGTGAAGTATAGCGGCGCACAAAATGACCGGGCAATTATTTACGTCAACATCGGCGGCGGATCGGTCAGTACTACAATTTCAACACAGGTACCACCCTGAATCATTCTGAAAAAAGTTTATTCAATAGATACGGAACCCTTATGAAAAAGATCATTGTATTGGTTATTCTGCTGTGCATAAACACAGGATATATATATTCACAAACCGTTGCCGGCGGAATTTTTTCAAGCCAGAACGTTTTGACGATCCGCGTGAAACCGAGTCAGAGTTTCAGCGGAACGAGTATATCGAATTTGACATTTTCGATCCGCTGGGATACCTCATACCACATCAGCGTGAGCGACATGACGAACTCTTTTGGAATCCTGAAAGATGGTGGAATTCAAACTTCCGGTGCGTTCAATTATCAAAATTACGCAACGACGACAACGACGCCAATCGTATGGAATGCAAATCAGGAATATGCGCTCGGCACTATCACCATATCGGGCGGAAGCGGAACGGGAACCCTCGAACTTTCGCCGACCGGATTCACCGCGGGCGGGAACGGAGATTGGTATGTCGAAATCGGAGGAACGTCGTATACACCACTCCCGGGCTCGGAATATTACCAAAGCTCCACGGTTGCAAATTTGTACCAGCCGGGACCGGCGGCAAAACTAGGTATTCAAACACAGCCATCGGCAAATGCGACGGCGGGCATCGCATTCTCACCTCAACCGGTCATCGCCATTGAAGATGCAAGCGGTAATATCAACACGACCGACAACAGCACCGTTGTCACGGCAACACGACTTTCCGGAACAGGTACGTTGCAGGGGACAACGACTGCAACGGCATCGAACGGTTTGGCAACGTTCTCAAATCTTTCCTATACCGTTGCGGAAAATATCACTATTCAATTCACGAGCGGAAGTTTGACATCCGCAACTTCAAATACGGTAACGGTAACACCAGCTGTCGCCGCCGTTGTTCGCATGGAAACTGCCGCAAACGGAAGCGGCACGATAGTACCGTCACAAAATGTCAGCTCGGGAAATTCGATAACGGCCTATGCGATTACTCGTGACGCCTTTAATAATTTTATTGCAAATGTCGGCGCAAGTTTTTGGACTATCCAAAATCCAACCGGCGGCATTTCAGCCGGCGACCTGATCCCCAGCGCCGACAGTACGAGAGCGGTGTTCACAGGTCACATTATCGGAACAGGACAGATTATAGCAAATTACGCCGGACTGAACCGTACTTCATCCGGAACAATTTCTGTCATAGCGGGAACACCATCCCAAGTTCGCGTTGAAACGGCAGTTGACGGAAGCGGAACGGTCGTTCCTTCCCAAAGTCTGCCGGCGGGAAATTCTCTCACGGCATATGCAATCACGCGTGACGCATCCAATAATTTTGTCGCTAACGTTGCAGCAAGTTCCTGGTCATTGCAAAGCAGTACGGGTGGAATCGTTTCCGGGGATCTCGTTCCAAGCGGTGATTCGAAAAGCGCTATATTCACCGGCCATTCGGCCGGCAGTACACAAATCCACGCGACATCCGGAGCCCTCACCATAACAAACTCAGGAACCATTACGGTTATTTCCGGAAATGCCGTTCGCGTAAAATTTGCAGCACAGCCGCCGTCGACAACATCCGGGGCCATACTTTCTTCAGTGACCATTCAGTTAAAGGATGCGCTTGGCAATAATGTTCCTTCATCCGGTGTTTCTGTTGCTCTTACCTTACAAGGAACAGGAAATCTTTTCGGAACAGTCTCGCGGACAACCGATGCAACCGGGCTTGCAACATTCAATAATCTCAGTATCGATACCGTCGGATCAAAACATCTCATTGCAACAAGTTCCGGTTTGACTTCCGATACATCAAGCGCTTTTATAATTTCTCCTGGTGCACCCAAGAAATTAATTTTTGTCCAGCAACCGAACAGCACCAATACGAACCTTATTATAGCTCCGCCGGTGACCATTCAGGTTCAAGATTCTCTTGGTAATTCCGTCACAACATCGGGTATCTCCATCTCGGTCGCCAAGGCAGCCGGCAACTCGGGAAATTTATCCGGCACAACAACGCAGACAACGAACGCTTCCGGCTTGGCAACATTTAACGATTTGAGCTTCAATCAAAACGGTTCAAAGCAACTTGTTGCATCAAGTTCCGGACTGACTTCTGTAACGAGCAATCCGTTTACCATTTCAAATTTTACAATCACTTCATCAGAAAACGGAACAGGAACGATTTCTCCTTTAGGAGTCCAATCACTGAGCGGCGGTCAAAATATTACTTTCACAATTACTCCCAACACCGGATCTCATATTGATAGCGTCGTTGTCGATGGGCTCAACCAGGGAGCAATAACGACATATCCATTTACGAACGTTGCAAGCAATCACACCATCGCGGCATATTTTTCCGTCACTGTATATACGATTACGTCAAGTGCCGGGTTAAATGGAACAATTTCACCCAACGGCACGACTCCGGTAAATTCGGGGTCAAGTCAATCATTTACTATGACACCGAGCACCGGTTATCATATTGATAGTGTTTTTGTTGATGGTAGTTACGTCGGAAATACTTCGCCGTATAATTTTACCAATGTTGTCGCTAATCATACTATTTCCGTAAAGTTTGCGATCAACCAATATACCATTACTGCTTCTGCCGGCACTCATGGAAAGATTACGCCGTCAGGCAGTGTCGTCGTTTCGTACGGATCAAATCCGTTATTCACATTTACACCCGACACCGGTTATCAGATACAGAACGTTCTTGTCGATGGCATTTCTCAGGGAACAGTACCATCGTACACATTTTTGAATGTCACAGCAAATCATACTGTCTCTGTAGCGTTTACTCCGGATACACTGTCCATCACTGTACAATCAAATCCGGCAGGACTGAAGGTGATTGTTGATGGTACGACTGTTACAAGTCCGACAACTGTCAACTGGATCGTCGGCACCAACCATACACTTGGCGTTGTGGATACGGTTGCCAATGGATCGGGGTCCAGGATCGTCTGGAGTTCGTGGAGCAATAGCGGGGCGAAATCGCAGACGGTTTCACCGATTGTGACTACGACATTCACCGCCAATTTTACGACACAATATTTTTTGACGATGACGGCAAACTCAGGCGGAACGGTCGCACCGCCCTCAGGATGGTTTAACAGCGGACAGAATGTTCAAATTCAAGCATTTCCATCCGCAAATTATAATTTTCAGACTTGGGCCGGCACGGGAAACGGATCGACAAGCGGTTCGACCAACCCTGTCACCATCGCGGTCAATAATGCAATAACAGAAATTGCAAACTTTATACGACAACCGATTCAAATTACTATTCAGGCAAATCCTCCCGGGCTCACATTCATTTATGACGGGCAAAGCTATAATACACCTCAAACGAGAACAATAAATCCCGGTGATCAACACAACCTCAACGCTGTGAGCCCACAATCCGGCGGCTCAAATATTCAATATGCTTTCAATAATTGGAGTGATAGCGGAGCTATTTTTCATGTTATTGCACCCGATTCAAATACGACATACACAGTAAATTTCAAGAAACAATATAATCTTACAGTTGTAGCAGGTCTTAATGGAACCGTAAGTCCTGCAAGCGGTTATTTAGATTCGGGAACTGTTACTAACATTACCGCCACTGCGAACAACGGATTCATCTTTAAGAAATGGGATGGCAGTGGTACCGGTTCATATTCAGGAACGAATAACCCCGCAACCGTTACTATGAAGAGTGCCATCAACGATACCGCGTTCTTCGTTGTTGATACCATGATCATCACCGCTACGGCAGGAGCAAACGGCACCATCTCCCCTTCCGGCAGTGTCAAAGTGCCGTACGGCAGTAATCAAACCTTTACCATCACACCGACCGGCTTGTATCACATTTCCGATGTCGTCGTCGACGGCTCTTCGGTCGGCGCTGTTTCATCGTACCAATTCACCAATGTCACGGCAGCGCATACGATCACGGCAAGCTTTACGTTGAACGGTTACACGATTACGTCGACGGCAGGAGCGAACGGAACGATTGCCCCATCCGGAGCGGTGAGTGTCAACGGAGGAGCGAATCAATCATTCACGATAACGCCGAATTACGGCTATCACAACGACAGTTTGTTCATTGATAATGTTTCGACGGCGGTGACACCGACATATCAATTCACCAATATCAATGCCAACCACACGATCCGGGTAACGTTCGCACCGAATACACAAACAGTAAAAGTGCAGTCGAACATCAGCGGACTATCGCTCAATATCGACGGTACAATACTTACCAGTCCGCAGACACTTTCATGGCTTTACAATTCGACACACACGATTGCGGCTGTGGACACGCAGGCAGGTGCAGCAAATACTCGGTACACGTGGCTAAATTGGAACGATGCCGGGACAAAATCTCACTCCGTTACCATTGCCGGTGACACGACGTTCACCGCTTCATTTACTACGCAATATTTCCTGACAATGGCTACCGATGGTAATGGAACTTCGACACCGGCGAGCAGTTGGCAGAATTCCGGTGCGGTTGTTACAATTACCGGAACCGGCAATACTGGTTTCACATTCGGGTCATGGACGGGAACCGGATCGGGTTCCAGATCGGACGGAGTGAATCCGGCGTCGATTACAATGAACGCACCGATAACGGAAACCGCCCACTTCACGCGTTTCAACGCTCAGGTAACTGTCCAAACAAATCCGGCCGGCGAGCAGATTACTATTGACGGGGTTACATATGCAAGTCCGCATACGATTGCCTTAACCACCGGCACTATTCATACCATTGCGGTTCCTGATACTCAAAGCGGCACTACCGGCACTCGATATCTCTATAATAGTTGGAATGATGGCGGATCCAAATCGCATTCTGTGACGATTCTCAGCGATACAACATTCACTGCAAGTTTTACGACACAATATTATCTGACGATGGTTGCAAATCAGGGCGGTACGGTAACACCTCCAAGCAATTGGTTCAATCGCGGGCAGGTCATACCGATTATTGCAACTCCGAATGCTAATTATACCTTTACATCGTGGAGCGGACTTGGATATTCCGGCTCGCTTGATTCTGCAACCGTTACGATGAACCAACCGATTACCGAAACTGCAAGCTTCCAACATAATCCGATACAAATAACTGTTACCACATATCCACCGGGGCTCGCGTATACATTCAACGGAACACCCTATACGACTCCGCAATCGGTTTCTTTCTTACCGGGAACGTTAGTCTATCTTGGCGCCAATTCTCCGCAAAACGGATCGGCAGGCATACAGTACGTTTGGAAAAACTGGAACACCGGCAGTGCCCAATATTCTACGTATACAATTCCTGATACCAATAAAAGCATCAGCATCATCGCGAATTTCGGCACACAATATTTGCTGACAACCGCTGTCACTTCCGTAGGAACGGGCGGCACGGTTAGTCCTCCAAGCAGTTACCTGGATTCCGGTACAGTTGCAACTCTCACCGCAACTCCCAACACCGGCTCTATTTTCAAGAAATGGAGCGGCTCCGGTTCCGGTTCATACTCCGGCACCAACAACCCGGCGTCCGTAACCATGAAAAGCGTCATCAACGATACCGCGTTCTTCGTTGTTGATACCATGATCATCACCGCTACGGCAGGAGCAAACGGCACCATCTCTCCTTCCGGCAGTGTTAAAGTACCGTACGGCAGTAATCAAACCTTTACCATCACTCCGACCGGCTTGTATCATATTTCCGATGTCGTCGTCGACGGCTCTTCGGTCGGCGCTGTTTCATCGTACCAATTCACCAATGTCACGGCTGCGCATACGATCACGGCAAGCTTCACGTTGAACGGTTACACGATTACGGCAACGGCAGGAGCGAACGGAACGATTGCCCCATCCGGAGCGGTGAGTGTCAACGGAGGAGCGAATCAATCATTCACGATAACGCCGAATTACGGCTATCATAACGACAGTCTGTTCATCGATAATGTTTCGACGGCGGTGACACCGACATATCAATTCACCAATATCAATGCCAACCACACGATCCGGGTAACGTTCGCACCGAATACACAAACAGTGAAGATACAATCGAATATTTCCGGACTGTTGCTGGCTGCAGATGGCACGACGTACGCCAGCCCGCATACATTCTCATGGTTATTCAATTCGACACACACAATTGCGGCTGTGGATACGCAGGCAGGTGCGGCAAATACGCGGTACACATGGCTAAGTTGGAATGATGGCGGAACAAAATTACATTCGGTCACCGTCAATGGTGATTCGACGTTCACCGCTTCGTTTACCACGCAATTTTTCCTCACCATGAATGCCGACAGCGGATCAGTTACACCGCCCAGCAGTTGGCGGAATTCCGGTGCTGTTGTGCCGATTACAGCCATTCCGAATCCCGGTTTTAAATTCGTTTCATGGAACGGAACCGGATCGGGATCGACATCGGATACGTTGAATCCATCATCGGTAACTGTGAACGGACCGATAACGGAAACCGCCCACTTCACACGTTTCAGTGCACAGGTAAAAGTGCAGACAAATCCGGCCGGACAACAAATTATCGTCGACGGTACAACGTATGCAAGTCCGCAAGTTTTTAACTGGACGACAGGCTCATTCCATACAATCGCTGTTCCGGATACGCAAACGGGTGGCGTCGGAACACGGTATACATTCAGCAGTTGGAACGATAACGGCGCAATCTCTCACTCGGTGAGTGCCGCTTCCGATAGTACGTTTATGGCAAATTTCTCAACGCAATATTACCTTACCATGGCTGCAAATGTTGGAGGCAGTGCATCACCTCCGAGCGGATGGTTTAATCGAAATCAGGTCGTGACGATTATCGCCATTCCGGATGTGAATCATTTGTTCTCGTCGTGGAGCGGACCGGGATATTCCGGCTCCCTGGATACAGCTATTGTGACGATGACACAGCCAATGACCGAAACCGCAAGTTTCCAGCATAAACCGATTCAATTAACAATTTCTACATATCCGCCCGGACTTGCATTCACATTTAACGGAACGCCGTATACGACCCCGCAAACTGTATCGTTTATTCCGGGAACATTGATTTACCTTGGTGCCAATTCACCACAAAATATTCCCGGACAATCGAATATTCAATATGTCTGGAAAAATTGGAATACCGGAAGTGCACAGTATTCCACATATTCTATTCCCGACACAAACTCATCCATTGCCATCATCGCGAATTTCGGAATACAATATTTATTGACAACCTCTGCCGGACCGGGCGGAAGCGTTACACCGCCGACCGGTCAATGGGAAGATAGCGGCAGTGTTGTCACACTGACGGCAACTCCCAATTTGGGATATTCATTTCTCCAGTGGACAGGAAAAGGCACCGGCTCATATACCGGATTTATTAATCCTGCAACTATTACGATGAATGCGCCTCTTTCCGACTCGGCGAGTTTCTCACGATTTACAGTCCATATCACAGTCAAATCCAACCCTCCCGGACGACCGATAACGGTGGACGGAACCGCGTATGACACAACGCAAATATTCAATTGGATTTCGGGAACCACCCACACGCTGGTTGCTTCAACTCAAGTAGGAGATACATCGACCCGGTACGTCTATAATAATTGGGGAGACGGCGGGGCACAGTCGCAAGCGGTCACCGTTTTCGGAGACTCAACATTTGTCGCCAATTATACAACTCAATATTATTTGAAGATGATTGCCGGCTCCGGAGGAACCGTATCGCCTCCGAGCAATTGGTTCAATGCCGGAAGCGGAGTTTTGATAAGTGCAACACCGAATGCCACATATAATTTTGGAGGATGGAACGGAACCGGCTCAGGGTCATATTCCGGAACGCAAATCGATACATCCGTCACGCTAACCGGGCCGATTACAGAATCCGCAAGCTTTGTTTTGGTTCCAGTTCATGTTACCGTTAAGACAAATCCGACGGGAAGAACATTTACAGTGGATTCGGTGAAATATTCGTCGACTCAATCGTTCATCTGGCAATATGGATCGACGCATATCATCGGAACGTCGACCCCGCAAAATTTTTCTGCTTCAACCCAATATTCATGGAAAACGTGGAATGATGGCGGAACGATCACACACTCGGTCATCCCCGTTCGGGATACGATCTTCACGGCAAATTTTATTCCACAGTATTATCTGACAACATTGTCCGATACCGGCGGAACCGTATCGCCGGGAATCGGCTGGCAGGACAGCGGCAAGGTCGTCACCATTACCGCTACTCCAAACTCGGGATTTCAATTTGCAGATTGGAAAGGCAGTGGCGCCGGATCATATTCCGGAACATCAAATCCTGCATTGATTACGATGAATGGACCGATTTCAGACACGGCAAACTTTAGTCGATTCACCGCTCAAACGACTATACAAACAATTCCTTCCGGCCTGTCGATTGTCGTCGACGGTGTACAATATACAAGCCCGCATTCATTTTCATGGACAACGGGAAGTTCGCATTCGATCAGTTCGATCGATACGACTGCTGGAAATAACGGAACACGATATGCATGGAGTTCGTGGAATGATGGCGGATCGAGAACGCACACGGTCGTATCCGTTCATGATTCGATATTCACCGCAAATTACATCACGCAATTTTATCTGACGATGATTGCCAATGTTGGCGGAACCATCACTCCTTCAAACTGGTGGTATAATAGCGGGCAAGTCGTGATCATTACCGCAACTCCCGACAGTATTTATAATTTCAATAGCTGGAATGGCGGAGGCATCGGATCGTATTCCGGAGTAAGCGACCCGGCAACAATAACAATGAATAGCCCAATTACCGAAACAGCAAACTTCACCCGGAAGCCGGTTCAAATCACGATTCAAACAAATCCACCGGGAAGACCGTTTATTTTCAACGGAGTCACATACACCAATGTGTATACCACGACCGTTTCACCGGGAACGCAACTGTACCTTTCCGCATCATCTCCACAACTGATTGATGCAGGGATTCAATATGTTTGGAAAAGCTGGAGCGACGGTGGATTACAAACGCATACCATTATACCGGATTCCAGTACAACCTATACGGCATTTTTCAGTAAACAATTTTACCTGACAACGACGGCAGGACCCAACGGAACAGTCTTACCCGCAAGCAACTGGGAAGACTCCGGCTCAACGGTAATAATTTCTGCCACGGGGAACACTAACTACGCATTCAGTCAATGGTTTGGTTCCGGCTCAGGATCATATACAGGAAATGCAAATCCCTCGTCAGTCAAAATGAACGAACCGATCAGTGATTCTGCCAGCTTTGCTCCTGCATTTCGGGTCACGATCGCTTCCATTCCGTCCGGTCAATCGGTCATCATCGATGATTCAACATACACCACTCCCGCCATTGTCTATTGGATTAAAGATACACTCCATTCCATCGGAACAACAGCGATCCAAAACGGAACAACGGGGGTCAAGAACACTTGGAAGCAGTGGAGCGATAGCGGTGCAATCGTTCATAATGTCTCCGTGAAAGACACGGCTACGTTTACCACCACATTCCTCACGCAATATTATTTTACCATCAGCGGCAACGGTCATGGAATTGTTGTACCGTCAAACGGCTGGTTCCCGAAAGATACTTCGTTCCAGATCCGTGCCCTCCCGGATTCCGGCTACGCATTTGTTGAATGGATCGGTACCGGACTCGATGCATATAGCGGACAAAATGCTTTTGCCAATGTCCTGATGCATGGACCGGTCAGCGAAACGGCAACGTTCGGATTGATTCTTCCGCCGCCGACGCTTCATGGCGTGACCAATGATTCTGTCAATGTTGCGACACAACCGGTATTGAGCTGGAATCCGTATCCGGGCGCTACATCATACCGTATTCAAGTGTCTGCGGATTCATCACGTAATCCGGATGGAACATTTAAAAATCCCGCATTCGATAGTGCATTGATCACGACAACACAAGCACGAACCAGCCCTCTTGCCAACTCGACATTCTATTATTGGCATGTTGACGTCAGGGCAGGAAATAATATTTCCACATTCTCTCCCGCATGGACATTCACGACACTCGGGGCAACAATTACGGCGGCAACACCTCTCGTGAATTGGGCAACCGGATACGTGTTTCCGATTACATGGTCAAGTTCATCATTAAGCGGACCCGTCACGATCAAACTTTCCCATAACGGCGGGAATTCGTACCAAATCATACAACAAAATCATCCGAATACCGGAAATACAGTATGGAGAATTCCGGATTCCACGGTCTATATTTCTCAAAATTGTTTGATCAGAGTAGAATCGTCACTCAATTCGAATATTTTTGATATCAGTTCATCGTTTGCAATCCTTTCAGGACATCTGCCGACAGCGGTACCGCTTACCACGTTGATACCATTCCCCGGTGCGCCATCGGTATCGACCGAATATCGTCTCTTCAGCGGTCCCGGACTTGTCGATACGATCCGGATCAGTTCGTTCCTCTTCGGCAATCAAAAAACCGACTGGCGGATATACAGTGACGACGGCAGCGTTGATAATTATTTGACGGAGCTTTCCCCCACATCATTCCTCCAGACCGGTGCGGGATACTGGCTGATCAAGAAAGGCAACCTGAATATTCCGACATACAGAATGGTGATGCCGCCGTTGGATTCTACGGCATCCTTCGGCATCCCGCTTCATAGCGGATGGAATATCATCGGCGATCCGTTCGACGAATCGATACCATGGCAGGCGGTACTCGATGCAAATAATCTCCCACCGGCAACGGCAGTTCTCGGGTATGCCGGATCGTATGCCCAAAGTTTTTCGCTCGCGCCGTTCCAGGGTTATTATTATTTCAATACTTCGAATGCAGAATTACTAAAAATGCCGTATCCGTTCGGCTCATCGCGAATCGCACCGGCAACGGTTCCGCAGGTTTCATGGAAACTCCGGCTTTCCACGGAATCCGATATTAATACCGACGCAGAGAATTATATCGGCATCGCACCAACGGCGACAACAGGCGCAAACCAATTCAACCAACACAAGCCGCCGTTATTCCAGGATCAGAGTTTCCTCTATTTCTCCAGACCGGAATGGGATAAAGTATACAGCCGATATAGTTCCGATATCCGCCCGTCGCTTGACGATGGACAGGTTTGGCCTTTTGAGGTTATTAATCCGCGTAAATCGAAGAGCACAATTCGGATCAACGGCATCGAGAACGTTCCGGCAGGAATGGAAATTATGCTGATCGACCGTTCGAATTCTTCACCGGTGGATCTGAGAAAAAATGCGAACTATGTCTATCAAACAATCAGTCCGAAGATGCAATTTGAAATTATCGTCGGAACAAAAGAGTATGTAACGCAACAGATCAAGTCGTTGGTACCGAAGACGTTCGAACTTGAACAGAATTTCCCGAATCCGTTTAATCTTTCGACGGCGATCGGCGTACAGTTACCGCACAGTAGCCGGATCCGGCTCGATATTTATTCCGTGCTCGGTCAGCTTGTCAAAACGCTTGCGGACGGGGAATTCTCTCAGGGCGTTCACACATTCTGGTGGAATGGAGAAGACGCATCCGGCAAAATTGCCGCCAGCGGTGTCTACTTCTATCGGTTGATCGAAGGCACACAAGTTCTTCAAACAAAGAAAATGGTTCTTACAAAATAGGTGGATATATGATCCTGACAAAATTTTTGCAATATCAAAAACCGATTCTGCTCGGCCTGCTGCCGTTACTCTTTGCCTTACTGATCGATGTCCCGGCATTTGCGCAGGAAAAATCTTCCGACGAAGAAAAACCGACGAACGTAAAATGGTCGACAAAAGAAGATACGATTATCATTAATTATGATTTAAACAGTCCGACGGAAAATAAATACGACGTCTCGATCGTCATGAAGCGTGAGGGCGACGAATCATTTTCGATCGTTCCGAGCGCTGTCGAAGGCGATATCGGCGTCGGATTATTTGCCGGAGTGGGAAGAGAAATCCGGTGGTATTACCGGCGGGATTTTCCGCAGGGATTACAAGGAAGCGGATATTATTTTGAAATTCACATCAAGATGATTAAGGAAAGTTCGAATCTCATTTACTACATCGTAGGCGCTGCGGCGGTGACCGGCGGATTGATCGTGTTGCTTGTTTCCCGAAATCAGAATACCACAATTCCCCCGCTCGATCTTCCGACGCCGCCCGCACGACCATGAATTTGTAAAAGTCGGCGGGAGTCGGTACATTATATCTGCCAAACCGGAAGTTTATCCAAAATAATTTTTCATTCGACCGGCGCCATCGTCTAACGGTTGAGGACGGAGCCCTCTCAAGGCTCAAATACGGGTTCGATTCCCGTTGGCGCTACAGCTTTTCCCGCCACAGTGTTCTCCCGTAAATCAATAATTCCTTTTCCGAAATTCCTTTCGATTGATTTCAGGTATTATGGTCAATCAAGTTTTTGCATAAGATTTAAGAATTCCTCATATTATATCATCAGTAATTATCGTTATTTGGCATCCATACAGCACGAGGAAAATCTATGCAGCCGGTTTTATGGAATAAACTTTCGGTTCCGGAAACATCCCTCCGGTCTCTCTTTGTCGGGACAGAAGAAATGGTACCCGTGGTGGGCGGGCAGAAACGGAAATACATCAATTTCGATAATGCCGCATCAACTCCTGCCCTCAAACAAGTCCTCGACGCGGTGAACGAATTCTCAAAATGGTACAGCAATGTTCATCGCGGGACCGGATACAAATCCAGATTGTCTTCGTGGGCATTCGACAAATCACGGCAACATATCTATGAATTTGTTCACGCATCACCCGACCACAAGATCGTTCTCTTTTCCCGTAACACTACCGAATCGATTAATCATCTCGCTCACCGGTTCCCGTTTAAAAAAGACGATGTCGTTCTGACAACCGTCATGGAACATCATTCCAATGAATTGCCCTGGCGACAAGTTGCCACCGTCGTTCATGTGAATGTCCTGCCGGACGGACGCATTGACAATCAGGATTTCCAAACAAAACTTCGCGAATACCGCGGCAGGGTTGCACTGGTTTCCGTGACCGGCGCTTCGAACGTTACGGGATATATTAATCCGATTCACAGCTACGCCCGGTGGGCACATGAAGCCGGCGCAAAAATATTTATCGATGCGGCTCAGCTTGCACCGCACCGCCCAATCGACATGAAAGCGCCCGGCGATCCGGAGCATCTTGATTATCTGGCATTCTCCGCCCATAAAATGTATGCACCGTTCGGCATCGGCGTACTGGTCGGCGAGCGAGGTATTTTCGAGGAAGGCGATCCAAATCTCGTCGGTGGCGGGTCCGTCGATATCGTTACGCTCGAAAATGCGTACTGGACCGATCTTCCCGATAAAGAAGAAGCAGGAACACCGGATATTGTCGGGGCGGTTGCTCTCGGAACGGTCATCAATTTCATGAAAGACATCGGTTGGGATACCATCATCCGGCATGAAGCGGAACTGACGGCACACGCCCTTGAAGGACTTCGCCGCATTAAAGGCGTACAAATGTATGGCGATCTCGACCCGAATAACTCCGGCAATCGACTCGGTGTCATCCCCCTCAATGTGGATTCGGTACCGCATGCACTTGCAGCCGCTATCTTGAGTTATGAATGGGGCATCGGAACGCGCAGCGGATGTTTTTGTGCTCATCCGTATGTAAAAACCTTATTACACCTCAGACCGGAAGAATCGCGCGATCTCGAAGCACGCATATTGCGCCGGGACCGATCCGTTCTGCCGGGGACTGTCCGCATCAGCTTCGGCATCTATAATACAACGGACGAAGTTGATGAACTCTGCCTAGCGCTTGCGGAAATAGCCCGCGGCAATTACAAATCAGGATATGAACTCGACAAAGAACGCGGCGTGTATTATCGCAATGATGTTGAGGAATTATTCGAGGGCTGTTTGAATCTATAATTTGATGTTTGCCGTGAACCCGGCAATAGTGGAAACCGATTATCCATTCAAAGGATTTTCTCCATCCTTCTTAAAGTTCAGATTGCCGAAACCGAATGGCGGAACGGTGTTTTTCCTTATGTGAATATTGGCGTTGTCCGGTAATACAGTTCCCTCAAGAGATGTGACGTTTCATGAAATTTATTTCGTGCGACGTTTTCGATGAAGGCGAGTGAGAGCATGATGGTCATCATACTCTCATGCAGAGGCAGGAATAGATTTGTGATTTTATTTTGGTTGTAGGTCAAATCTTTTTTTGTGCAGTGAATGTGGAACGAAGCTTTTTCGCCTTCTTTTGCCGAAAGGGAATCGGGGGAACCCGCAGATTAAGCTTACGCAGAGTCTCTTCAAGAACAGTCGACCCATACGACGGATGACCGGATGCGACGATATTATACAGTGCCATGGCTTTTCCCCGGGGAAATTGTTGCCATCCGAGAAACACCGCATCTGAATTTTGAACGGATCGATGTGCATTCTTAGACATGTTGATCTCCTAAAGTAACCGGTCGTTGAATGGTAGACAGAAAAGTGTTGCAAAAAATTTTTGTCCTAATCCTTTCGATCATGCTCTAATTCAACCAGGTCATTGCTTTTCTTTGATCCCCGACGAGCAACGAACATTCTGATTTTTCCGGCTTAAAGCAAAGCTTGGCGGAGTAGTTCGTAAAAAAACCGTTCATAAACGATTCCGATCCCGTCGGCACAATGAAATAATATGTTTGCTTATCTACCGTATTCCTGAACATCGCCATTTCATCGGGAGACTTCATCGTCGCGAATATTTCTTCGAATGTATTCTGAATGTCGAAATGTTTCCCATGAAGGATATCGCGATTACCCAGAATAGTTTTATACCATGTATGCATGACGATTCCTCTTTGACGCGTGATTCCGTTGATCTTCAACAGGTAATCGAACGTTTAAAAAGCAGATAACCGGCTTCTCTAAATCGTATTTTCGCAATTCTCTCATTTCCTCAAGATACAACTTTGACGTTCCGAGAATCAATCATCCAAAAGGATGAAATGTGGGTTACTACTGTGAAAGGAAGACGTATTCGGTCATTGGGGCTGCAACTTCTGAAAAGTGACCCGTTTCGAGGCATAGCTCCTTTTTCATCCCTTTGGGCGATTGATTGGCCTCAAGAATGTCCTACATTACATAGACGATTTTTTTCTGCACTCACCATTTATTCACGAGCAACATTTCAAGCAGGAGTTACCACGGTATGGAATCACGCAGAAACGACGCAATCGCACCGATCATCATGAGAATCAAGGACATGAGAATGAGTCTGGACTTCTACACGAAGCCCCTCGGGTTTCGAGCTTCAGACAAAATAAGTTTCCGGGATGGCGACCTCGTCCATGCCTCCATCGGGTTCGATTCACCCCTGCTTATGCTAACACCGGTTGAGCATGTTCGACCGGCGCAAACGACTGATACATCGGCGAAGAAGAAGAAACATGGCACCGGTGTTGAGCTTTCCATCGGCATTAATGGATCGAAAAAGCTCGAAACATTTTTCAAGGAAGTGAAAGCAAAAGGAATTACCGTCATCAACGATCTGCACGCTGTCAAAGCGTTCCCGAACCTTTTGACTCCAAACTAAGAGACCCTTTTTCCGATTGACCAATATGCTTAACCTTGTCCTGTTCCTTCTCGTTTTTCATAGTTCGAAAAATAACGCCCCTTCTGTTGCGGTCGCGGACCGTGAATTTGCGTCGTTCAATTACGCCGGGGCACATGCGATATACGATTCCATCCTCACGACTTCAAACGATTCTGCGGCAGTGCTCTGGAAGCTTGCGAGAGTATCCATCTGCGAGGGTGATATCTCGTCGCCTCAGAAGAGACTTGAACTTTACACCGAGGCAAAGAAATTTGCAGAACGGTCGGTTGAGGCAGACTCGCTCAGTTCGGATGGACACACATGGCTTGCCGCATCGATTGGAAATATTGCAATGTTCGAAGGAGGGAAAACAAAGGTCAAACTCTCCTACGCCATAAAACGGGAGCTCGATCGGGCATTGCAGCTCAATCCCAAGAATGCACTTGCGTATTCAATTCTCGGCTCATTTTACAAAGCGCTTGGCGACGTGAGCTGGATTGAAAAACAATTGGCAAATGTTTTTCTGGGAGGACTTCCCGACGGTGGTTACGATGAATCGGTGATTGCGTTCAAAAAGGCGATCGAACTTGAACCCGACGCCATGCGGAATCATCTTGAATTGGGAAAAGTGTATCTTTTGCAGGATAAAGAAAACGATGCGATGGCGGAGTTTCAGCGGACATTATCGTTACCGATCTTGACGGGTCTGGATTGCCTGAAACAGCGTTCCACGGCGGAACTCATAGAAGAATTGAGACAGAAACATCCCGATGAATTCGGAGAATTGAACTAGGACGGCGATCAGTATTATCCTATTTCAAACCGTACTTTTTGATGTGCTCGTAAGCAATATAAGAAGCTCCGCTCAGCTCGATCGACTCCAGAATGGTCCGCATCATCTGAAATTTTTCCTGATTTTCCATCTCCAGTTTCCACGGAGCTATCAGATCGATTTTTTCTTTCATTCCGTTGAACACGAACGGCAACCGGATATCATCCGGCTGGGAGAAAAACCAGAGTGAACGAAGATAGAACGACGGGCGCTCAACCGACAACGATTCCAAACGTGAATTTCGCATCTCGTGAATCGAACTGTCGGATTTCTGTTCCTGACTGCTTCCAATGCTCGTCAGCATAAACAGCAAGATCACCACAACCCCGAATCGTGAGAAACATCTTTCAGGTTTCATTGTAGCTTTTTAATCTTGGTCTGAACAAAATTCGTTACTCCGTTTTCTGATGCGCCGTATCGTCAGGCACGAATTCCAGAACAATCGAGTTCATGCAAAAACGCTTTCCGGTCGGCGGCGGACCGTCGTCGAACAGATGCCCGAGATGACTTCCGCATCGCCCGCATTGCACTTCCATCCTGTTCATTCCATACGAATCATCCGGCAGATAGACAACTGCATTTTTTCTGAAAGTTTCGAAGAAGCTGGGCCAGCCACACGAGCTTGCAAACTTCGCATCGGACCGGAACAGTTTGTTGCCGCACACTGCACAATAATATGTTCCGAGGTCCATAAAATCCCAGTATTTTCCCGTGAACGGACGTTCGGTGTCTTTTTCCCGTGCAACGGCATACACATCTTCGGGAAGAACTTTTTTCCATTCGGCATTCGTGACATTCAGAACCGATGTATCGGTACGCGAGTAATATGGATTTCCGGTTGAATCTTTCATTGATGTCGCCTCCGTTTTATTTTGACAGCTCGCCATCGACGAAACTGCGACGGCAAATAAAATTGTTGTCACTATTTTAATGAGATTCTTCACAAACATTACTCCTTCACATTTTTTTTCTTCGACCTATCAATGCACCAATTGCCATCCCGATAACAATGCCGCATCCGACACCGACCGGAAGGTTGTTCATTGCCACTCCCGCTCCGGCGCCGACTGCAATACCGAGCCCCATTCCTCGCACCATGAAACTGCCGGTTTTTCGCGCCGGTACATCGGGAGAACTTTTTTCGTCACTCATTTGCCAATCCTATAATTTCGGTAACCAACGGTTTACTTGACCGCAATATGGTTCCACGACAGGTACCAGCTTGCGTCTGCTGTCACGAAGAACGCGCCAGACAGAAACTTCAAAACTTCCTTCCGGTTAATTTGCCTAATTCTTTTCTCATTTCAAGATTCAGTTCATGTAACTCCGTTGTTTGGGTTATACGAACCGAATATCCACAAATGCCCCTCCGGATCTCGAACATGATATTCACGCGCGCCGAAGTCCGTCTCGTACAACGGCGTTACGATTTCCGCTCCTGCCGACCGGGCTTTTTCGAAATGTTCGTCGACATCAGAAACATAAACACATAACGATTGGGTTGAAGTTCCCAGTGCCTGCGGACTTTTCATACCGTCGTCTCTGACGGACCCGAGCATAATGATATTTGTGTCTAAACTGAGTTGCGCATGCCGGACAAACGGTCCGGTTTCGGGAACAGAGAACTTCACGCTAAAACCGAACACCGTGCAAAGCCACCGGATTGCAGCTCTTGCATCGTTGTATCTCAAAACCGGAAATATCGTTTGCATTCCTGCTATCGTCCTGGCTCACAAATTTATTTGGAAGCCGATGCCTGTCCGACATTAAACACCATTCCGTACGGATCTCTGATATAACAGCGCGGCACCGAAGGATCCTCTTCGATCACGACACAGCCCGCGGCGACAAGTTTTTTCTTCATGGCTTGAACATCCTGAACAAGAAACTCAAACACCGGTCCGTGATCGTCGCCTTTTTCGACAAACAGACAGAACGATCCGGTCTCGAAGCCGACGATTGCCGGATATTCTTTGGTAACCGGCAAGCCGAGAACCGATTTATAAAATTGGATTGCCTCCTGCCATTTTTTTGTTCGGATGATAATATCTCTGGAGGATTTTAAATTGGGTGTCATATTGGCCTCGGATTTTTATAATCTTTAAATTATTTATAATCACATTTCACTCACGGTAAAATTCACCAGAGCTCATTCCGTAAGCTCCAAAGGAATCCCTTCGGGACTTGAGCGACTGGTTAGGCCGCCACAATCCTATTACCAAAAAGTAATTTCTCAAAGTCAGCGAGTGTGAAAGTCGAACGATCACGAATGCTCTCTTGGACAACTCGCATAAGCGCCTGTGCCGTGAAAAAAGTTATGCCACGAATCTCTGAACCGGCCAAATACTCGCTGAGTTTTTTTATATCGGATTCACGGAATTGTGAACCGACTATTGCAAGATAGATTTTTTCAATACCATCTTTTTTGAGATCAAGCGTACTACGTAAAACATATTCCTGAAATGTTCGATCATCTGTTCCAAGAACATAACCTTGTTTGCGCACCTTAGCATCAATAATTATTGCATATTTATATTGGCGAGCCAGCGCAGTATGATCGGGAACTCTTCCTTTTCCTTGGCCTAAATGTTTAACGTCGAATCCCAAAGCTTGGAATGCATCGCCGCATTTGCGTTCAAAAAGGACGTTCAATGATAAATCTGATGATTCGTTTTGCGGCATCTCTCCACGCGATAACATGTCCAAATATTGCAACCCTGAAGGCAGAAAAGGATGTATTGCAAGGAATACTGGTTTTACAGCATTATTTTTGATTAAACTTTTATTTCTCCAACCGGGAAAAGACAGTATAATCTTTAAGTCATCAGGTTTACCACTTAACCATTGCTGAAACCGTTGATCAAATTCAGAAATAGTTTTGAAACGACCATAGACAATGTGTGTTCGTGTATTTAACTCGCGCGTAGCTATTCTGAGTTCATTTCTACTTGGCACTTTTTTCAAATGTAAACAAACGCGTGCATATTCAGAAAATAATTCATCTTCTGGCATCGCAGTAATGAACTGATTTGGAGTTGACCCAACTTCCCGCGTAAGATGTCCAATAGTCGGCCAATAATAAAATACGTCTGCTTGTGAAATTCCAGATGTTTTGCAGAAGAGAGAAAGCCCTGGCGGCTTGCCAAGCTTCTTTTCGCATGCACGATAACTTTCTAAAATCTCTTCCCGCGATGGTCGTGTTTTAGTCATACATTCCTCATAATGGCGGCTTAACTAGTAATGATACTGCGTGATATCGTATAGTATGTCGTTTTGTAATGATATACTGCATCTTGCAGTATTCGGGAAAGAATATATTCTTCTCCCTTCCGCAAATATACGCCTTCTTTCATTAAACCTCAAGACCCTTCGGGTATTAAATCCTCCATAATCCGTCCGGGTCGGAAGATTCATAATTTTTCCGTATGTTCCAAAGAAAGGATTACCCGTCATTTCTTGACAATGACGCCACGACTATGCACCGGTTACTCCAGAGAATAAGGAACCTCGCGTTTCTCCTGAAGTTTATGCAATGGAAGGAAGTCCTGCACAGGCTCCGGTCCAGGATATATTCCGAGGCTGTCTATCACGGCTTGATCAACGTGCTGTCCAACGCGCCGACGGAAGTTTCTTCAGCGATACCGGTCCACCTGCGGCAGCTTCATGACGAGGATATCGCAGCGCTGTTTGACGTAAAAATTCCGCACTTGTCCGAGGTCGGAATCACGGAGCGAATTTACCGGCTTCTTCTCATCCATGGCGGCATACGTTCATGTTACGTTGCCGTTACTCCCGAAGGGAACCCCTGCTCCGCGCTGTGGCTCATCCCTGCAACGGAAAATAAAAAACTCCGGGATCATGCCAACGGGATTTTCCCGCCGCTCGCCGACGATGAGATGCTGCTTGAAGGTTTGTACACCCTTGAAACATACAGGAACAAACACATCATGGCATACTGCATCGTTCAGATACTGGAAAAAGCAAAAGAAACCGGCGCGAAAAAAGTATTATCGTTCGTCCACAGCGGAAATATACAATCACTGAGATCGTTACAACGGGCGGGCTTCATTGAGCACACGATAAAACGGGAAAAATGGTTTCTCTTTTTCAGAACGATCACGATTGAACCGATCCCCGGACGCAACGTACCGGCGGAGATTTTCAGCCGGATCGCTTAGTAACGCAACTCTTCGCAGACTGCCGCTCAGCATATTTTTTTAATCATACATCACCCGGTACTCATTTTTCCACAGGATATAATCCTTGGTTGCCTAAGTTCAGATGCTGAACAGAAGTCCCGAAGGGATCACTTTGTGACATTTCAGCAAGACGGGATATTTGGGGAGGGACGATCTCAGGAAACTGAGGCACTACCGATTTTCCCTTGTCATTGTATTTCCGATTAATTATATTTGATGCTCGTAAAATATATTCACGCTCAAAACGCTTATGAAATATTGGTTCCTTGTTTGTTTATTCATAACAACCGCTTATTCGCAACATTCTCAATCTATTTCCTCGTTCTCCGAAACCGGTAGCGCCATTTCCGGTTCATTTGCCGAAGAACGTTTCTTCTCCGACGCCGATTTCGGCATCTCCGATTCACCGCTGTTCAATCAGGACTCAACTGCCGATACGTCGAACCACGCGCAAACCCTGAAATGGTACACGATGATTCAGCGGATTCCCGGCGACTGGAATACGGTCTGGAAAATTTCCATCAGCAAATCGATGCTGCCGACGATAGGAGTCATCACGGGTCTCACACTCGTGATGGTCGTTGCCGACCAGCCGCTGGAAGATTATGCGACGCACGCGTACTTTCACAATCAGACCATACGCAACTTCAGCGATTTCTTCGAGTACGTTGGCGACGGGCGGCCGCAGTTCGGACTTTCCGCGGCATTCGCCATCGGCGGGTTCCTGACACACAGCGACCGTGCATTGCGCACCGCCAGCCAGATGACCGAAGCGATACTCGCCTGCGGCGCAGTTATCCAGGTCATGAAACATCTTACCGGCAGGGAAAGCCCGTTTGTTGCAACGGAACGAAACGGACGGTGGGATTTATTCCCGAACCAGATCGATTATGCAAATAAAGTTCCGCATTACGATGCGTTCCCGTCGGGACATATCGCCACAACGCTGACCACACTGACCGTGCTGATGGAAAATTATCCTGAAACGAAACCGTGGCTTCAGCCGATCAGTTACGTCATCGTCGGAGCCGTCGGTGCGGCGCTCTGCACGACCGGCATTCACTGGTGGAGCGATTTTCCGTTGGGTGTTTATCTCGGTTATCAATTCGGCATGGTCGCTTCGCATCCGGAAATTACCGGAGATTCGAGTCCCGCTCAAAGTGAATCATCCGGATTAACTTTTTCTCCATCGTTCAGCAGTATGGGCGAAGCGCTGACACTTTCCTATCACTTCTAAAAAAAATCCCGGCAGACCATGCCGGGACTTTTTGAACGTTCACTATTTCGGATTAATTATTTTTTGATCGGATAATCCGGAACCGGCGGAATATCATGTTCCTGCGTTTTCAATGAATCCATTATTACTTCGATCGCTTTATTCAACTGCTCATCATCGCCGGCAAATTCCTTCGCGGGATCGTTATCGACAATGATATCCGGATCGACGCCGTGTCCTTCGATGATCCAGCCCTTGCCGTCGGCATCATACGGAGAAAATTCCGGCTTCATCAGGAAACCGCCGTCGAGCAGCGGCAGACTTCCGCGGATACCGACAACGCCGCCCCATGTTCGTTTGCCGATGAGCGGTCCGATTTTCGCTTTCTTGAACCGGTACGGAAAAAGATCGCCGTCGGATGCGGAGAACTCATCGATCAGGCACACTTTCGGTCCCCACAGCAGTTCATTCGGATTTGTCGACGGAGTGGTATTGCGCGCAACTTCGATCATCGAAACTTCCCTGCGCAGGCGTTCGATCAGCATCGGCGAAACATTGCCGCCGCCGTTACCGCGGTCGTCGATAATCAGCGCTTTCTTCCGTAATTGCGGATAAAAATGCTTGGCAAACTCATTCAATCCGTCCGTTCCCATATCGGGCACATGAATATATCCGACTTTGCCATTCGTGGCTTTTTCGACTTTAGCGATATTATTTTCAACCCAATTATAATAGTAGAGACTGCTTTCGTTGCCGATCGGTATCACCACGACATTGCGGCTTCCCTCCATTTCGGGAGATGAATTCAGCTTGAGCGTCACCTGTTTATCGACGGTATTCACGAGCGATTCGTAAATGTCTGTCATTTTATCCGTCGGCTTACCGTTGACTGCCAGGATATAATCGCCCTCCTTCGCGTTGACGCCGATTTCGGTCAGCGGCGAGCGTGTCGCTTTATCCCAGTTCTCCCCTTTCAGAATTTTTTTGATCCGGTAATATTTCGATTGCTTGTCCCGTTCTAATTGTGCACCGAGAAGCCCCGTCATGATCCGTTTCGGTGCCTGCAAATCTCCGCCGCCGACGTAGGTATGACCGGAACTGAGTTCGCCGATCACTTCGCCGAGAATGTATGTGAGGTCTGCACGCGTGTTGACATATTGAACAAGCGGTTCATACTTCTTGCGGATGCCGACCCAGTCGACGCCGTTCATGTTCGGTGCATAAAAGAAATCTCTCATCTGCCGCCAGCATTCGTTATAAATTTGCGCCCATTCCTGATGACGGTCGAGATTCACTTCCATGCCGGAAAGATCCAATTTATCTTTGAGATCGATTTTTGCTTTCGGCACATCGATAATATAGAAGGCACGGTCTTTTCCGATAAGCATCTTCTTCAGATCCGCTGAAAATTCATAGTCCTCGACTTCTCCGAGGTTTGTTTCTTTCAATTCTCCGAGATCATACATCTGGAATTGCGCTTTCTCATCTTTACTACCCTGGCGGATATAATAGAGAATGGTTCCTACCGATTTGAGATTCCGGTACGATGACGGCTGAATTGGAAGTCCCACAATCCGGTCTGTCAAACCGTCGACATCCACATTCACCGACACCGCCGGTTCTTTCTTGTCTCCATCTTTCTTCGGTTTTGCTTCATCGGATTTCGGTTGATCGGATTTTTCCGTTACCTCGTCGCTTTTCGGTTTAAACGGCGAGTCGACCGATTTCGCCAGCGTCACGAGATAAATTCTCGCCATATCCTGATATGTGTAATCGAATTCATTCCATCCGTACGTCGGATTGAAATCTCTGTCGGAAATAAAGAACAGGTACTTTCCATCGGAGCTGAATTCCGGAAAGCCGGCAGAATACCATCCGTCAGTCACGGGATACGACTCTTTTTTCTCCAGAGAATAGAGATAGACTTTCGACATCATTTCTACTTCGTTCTTTCCATAAGCAATCCACTTGCTGTCGGGCGACCATCTGTATTCTTCGAACTCCCACGCCTGTGCCTGCGCGACATCGACGACCGATTTTGAAGCGACATCGACATACCGGAGCCGCAATTTTTTATCTGCCCACAGGATTTTCTTGCCGTCCGGCGACCAATAAATCTGGTATTTGTATGTATCGCTCCCTTTGGTCAATTGGGTCGGTGGAGCGCTTCCATCCTGCGGTTCGGTATAAATCTCATCTTCGCCGGTAGCGTCGGAAATAAATGCGATCCATTTTCCGTCGGGCGACCATTTTGAATCTCGTTCGTGGATACCGGTGGTATTCGTAATGTTGCGTGTGGCTCCATTCTTTGCCGGAACAGTGAATACGTCGCCGTGTGCGCCGAACAATGCTCGTTTTCCGTCGGGAGAGATTTCAAAATTCGACACGCCATCACCCACTTTTTTAATGCCTCCTCGTCCGCTCACGAGATCTTCATGAATTTGTATCGAGACCTTTTCCGCTTTCTCGGTTGCCAAATCGAATTTGTAAATATATCCGCCATTTTCAAAAACGATCGCGGCATCACCGAGCGACGGAAACTTGATATCGAAATCAGTGAATGAAGTCAGTTGCCGTGTTTCTTTCGAAGTGAGATCATAGACATACAGGTTCATCCGTTTAAGACTGTCGCGATCGGAGAGGAAATAAATTTTATTGCCGCTCCACATCGGGTAAATATCGCCTGCCGGATTGTTCGTGATATTGGTCGTCTTCTTTGAAGCAAAATCATAAATCCAGATATCGTCGGTCAGGCCGCCGCGATATCGTTTCCACGTGCGGAATTCCCGGAAGATGCGGTTGTAGGCAAGCTGTTTATCGTCGGGCGAATACGAGCAGAATCCGCCGCGCGGCAGAGGCAGTTCCTCCGGGACATCACCGTTGATCGAAGCGAGGTACAATTGGCCCTTAAAGTCGTTGAACTCCCGCATCCTCGAACGGAAAATGACATGAGTATTATCATGCATCCATCCCATCACGATATTATTCGGTCCCATTCTGTCGGAAACATCGTCGCGCCCGAGTGTTGCGGTATAGGTCAGGCGTTTGGGAACTCCGCCGTCAGACGGAATCAGGTACACTTCCGTATTTCCGTCGTATTGTCCGGTGAACGCTATCCATTTTCCATCGGGTGAAAAATGAGCGAACATTTCAAACCCGACGTCGCCGGTCAGCTTGCGCGCAACGCCGCCGGTTGAAGGAACGGTATAGAGATCGCCTGCATAGGTAAAAACAATTTGATTGCCGTGAATGGCAGGGAACCGCAGCAATCTCGATTCTTCCTGCGAGAAAAGCGGCTGAAGGAACATTGCCGCGACAAAAAGACAGAACGAAAATTTTTTCATATCTTTACTCCGTTGTTATAAAGAAGATTGGAAATTACAAACATGATTTATGTATACGATTTTTTGTATGAAAAGTTCGGTTTCTGCGGACAAAGAACGTATGGAGTGAAATCGCGAATAATGTAAGAAAAGAATTCGGCACAAACAATACGGTAAAACGGGTTTTGAAAGCATGAATACATCGAAAATTCGGTTAAACAATGTCTCAAAGCTTGTTTATCTGAAAAAGTATACTTTAATTCTATGAATAATCCCGACAACAGCATCATGAAAGTGACACCGTATGATCGAATTAAAAAAAAAACCGACAAGTCCCGATCCGGATCTGAAAAAAAAGCACGCAGAAAAAGAAACAGAACAGTTAAAAGAAGAAATATTCATTCTACAGAATAAATTCTATGCCGAACGAAAACATGGCTTGTTGATCGTTCTTCAAGGAATGGATGCTGCCGGAAAAGACGGCACGATCCGGCACGTTTTCTCCTGCGTTAACCCGATGGGATGTACCGTCCGATCGTTCAAGACGCCGACGGGCGAAGAAGCGTCGCACGATTATTTGTGGAGAGTACATCCGCACGTTCCTGCCAAAGGAATGATCGGCATCTTCAACCGGTCGCATTACGAGGATATTTTATTTCCATCCGTCCACAAAACGGTCGAGAAAAAAATACTCGAGCGGCGATACGACGCCATCAATCATTTTGAGGAATATCTCGTCGATAACGGAATCGTGTTGCTGAAATTTTTCCTGCACATTTCGGAAGAGGAACAAAAGAAACGAATCAAGGAACGTCTTCGCGACTCGAACAAGCGTTGGAAGTACAGTACTTCGGATACGAAGGAAGAAAAATTCTGGGACAATTACATGAAGGTATATGAGAGTATCATCGGGCGATGCAGCCCGGAAATTCCGTGGCTCATCGTGCCGGCCGATCACCGGTGGTACAGAAATTATTTCGTTGCCAAAGAGTTAGCGAAGACATTGAAAACAATGAAATCAAAATATCCGTAATAATGTATCGGCAGGTCCCGGCAAGGATACTCGATTACTTAAAGAACCAGTCAAAAAACCCACCATGACGATTTGCTTTCTGATCACTCCACTTGAGATATTTCTCACGGAGAACGATACCGATCGGCCCCGCATAAATTCCACCGTCCTTGTAACCGTCATAGACACGAACAGCAAGAACGTTATCTTCATCCCGGCGGAGATCTTCCGACGGAATATAATACGCTCGTAGTTGTGCATATGCATCCGATCCGGGAATATCCTGTAAC
>Ga0265322_10000119_pt1 | contig 36414 bp, 57 predicted proteins | sample 41222metaG_FD_193584 | JGI IMG/M metagenome (GOLD analysis project Ga0265322, IMG submission 193584) | Rhizosphere microbial communities from Carex aquatilis grown in University of Washington, Seatle, WA, United States - 4-12-22 metaG | ecosystem: Host-associated > Plants > Roots > Rhizosphere...
AACGATCAGAACGTGCCGTGGAACTTCACGCACAACCTGCTGATCGTCAACCCCGACGACGAACGCAATGCCGCACAGATCAAGTCCAACCCGTGGGTTGGCTTCTCCGCTGACCGCACCGTCAACCCGTACCAGGGCAAGGTGGACTACATCACCAGCCCTTACATCACCTCGGGTGGTTGGTACGTCGTGGACGAGAGCCGCAGTGTCAAGCCAGTTTTGTTCGTCCTGCGCGAAATGCCCAACCTGCAAAGCGCCTGGTTTGATCCCGAAGGCCCCGACGGCGGCACGTACAAGTTCAAGTTCTACGCCCGCTATAACGTCTTCCCCGGCGCTTGGCCCCTTATCATCAAGGGCAACTAGGAGATTATCACATGACCACTGTTTCGGATGCTCTCTTGCAATACGGCGGCGTGCCAGTCAGTGGTAATCTGCTTGGTTATGCCGCAGGCAAGGTGTATTTCTGCGACCCGACGAACGGTAGCGATACCTACGACGGGCTGACCCCTGCCAAAGCAAAAGCAACCCTCAAGGCTGCTTACTTGCTCACCCGCGATGGCTACAATGACATCGTGTACTTCATCGGCGGCGCAACGGCGTACAATCCTTCCGTGGCGTTCACCTGGTCGAACAGCTACTGCCACCTGATCGGCGTTAGCAACAGCCTGCCCGGCATCGGCCAGCGCTGCCGCGTCGTCAACACCGCAGCCAACAGCTTGGCGACGCTCATCACGTTCTCTGGCTCGGGATGCCTCATTGCAAACATGCAGTTTTTCGACGGCAAGAATACCGCTGCTGACGGTGCGTGCACCCTGGTCTCTGGCGACCGCAACCACTTCGTGAATTGCTTATTCGCTGGCATGGGAGACGCCACCGCAAGTGGTCCGCAGACTCGCGCCGGCTCCTACTCGCTGAAAGTCAGCGGGCAGGAAAACTGCTTTACCGAATGTGTCATAGGGTTGGATACAGTTGTGCGCAGCGCAGCCAACCACGAGCTGATCGTGAGCGGCCCGCGCAACATGTTCCGCAAGTGCCAACTGCTCTCCAATTCCGTTACCGCTGGCAAGTTCCTGGTGCAGATCGACAGCACCGTGGACCTGCGGGAGATCATCTTCGAGGATTGCTCGTTCATCAATTATTCGGCCAACTGGGCCACGGGCATCACCAACGCGTTTGACATGACCGCAGTCACCAACACCGTGTTTGTGATTTTGCGCGGACAGTGCATCTTCGTGGGTACCGGCTTGACCGTTGCCGATACCGTCACGCGCATCTATGGTGCAGGCGCGGCTCCAAACGCCGGCATGTACATCGCCACTCAGCCGACCTCGTAACGAGATAAAGCGGGGTAGCCAGAAACGGCTATCCCGCTTTTTTCAAGGTGAACTATGTCAATCAAAATGTCCGGCCCGTACAATTCCGGTACGCCCGTTGGCGCTAATGGTTCGGCCCTAGTCAGCACGGATTACACCGTGACGATCAATGGCGAGGTACGCGGTATCTACGTGCGCTACAACGGCGCCAACCCACCCGCTACCGCCGACTTGACCATCAAGACCCTGGGCAGCGGCATCCCGTCCTACAACTTGTTGGTTATCACAGACGGAAATACCAATGGGCTGTTTCTCGTCCGCAAAGGTGTAGTTGACGCCGCCGCTGCCGCGCTTACTTTCGACGGCACGCGCCTACAAACCGCCCCAATTCCCGTGTTCGACGGCATCACCATTGCGCTTGCGCAGGGTAACGCCGCCAATACCGTTGATGTCTGGCTGCTCTACGAGTAAACCATGCCTACCCCGACCCCTGGCACCAATTCGTATGGCTCTCTCTCTGGTGTGGCTGCATACGCCCGCGTGTATACGACCTCGGGCGCGTTTTCGGCCACCACCAACCCGAGTGACCAGACGGTTGTCAACTGGATTGACCAACTGAGCGAGACCGTCAACGCCGCGCTTGGTGCGTATGGTTTTGTTACGCCAATTACGAACACACGCGCAAAGAATATCTTGGTCAGCGTGGTCGAGCAACTCGCAGGCGATCTGGCGCAGGCCGCCAACAGCGCCGGGCGGTTCTTCACCGACAAGGCGCTGCAATCGGGTGTGTCTCCGTGGGTCGCAGTCCAGAAAAATATCTACGACTGGGCGAAAATGTACGCGGGCGGCCTTGAGCAGTTGGGCGCATCTCGCAACGTCGTGGCGAATGAGACTCAAATTGGCTTCCGTGGATCTGGCCCAAATGGGCAGTCTGTATTCCCCATCTTCCAGCGCGACGGCTTTGGTAACTCGTTTCAAGATTGGGAAACTCAGCAGAATACCGCGCAATGGCCCGACGTTCCAAGCAACCCGAACGGATAACGAATGGCAGACGGCGTACTGATCGTTGTTGAAGATAACGCGGAAGTGGTCAGGCAGGGTTTACAAAACCTGGCCCGCGATATTCCGCAGGTGGGCCGCCTGGGCATCTTTCGCGCAGCACAGCGCGCATTGACGCGCTTGCACAATACGAGCGGCTCACCCAGCGAACACCCTGTAAAATGGGACAGTGAACGCCAGCGCAAGGCCTTCTTTGCATCGGACGGCTTTAGCGGCGGCATCCCGACCCAGCGCACCGGGCAGACTATGCGCGATTGGCAGCTGGTGCGCCTTGACAATGGATATAGCCTGTACAACGCAGACGACGCTGCGAGCCACGTATATGGCGACATAAACGGCAAAGGTCAAAGCAGCATCCACGAGGGGCGCTGGCCTTTGCTGAACGACATTGTTATCGAAGAGATCGAGGCGCATTTGTCAGACGATGTGATTGCGGAATTACGGCTCTATGGCCTAGGCAGCGGGCTCGAGGTCCTATGAGTGAGGCACAGTGCAGGGCCAACCTGACGACATTGCTCCAGCAATTGACGGCCTACTTTCCGTCATCTTCTCAGGTCAACACGGGCAACTATTCAGCGGTCGACATGGGCGTCAGCAACGCGGCGATTATGACAGTCGGGCAGTTTGCGCCTACTAACCCGATAGCGCGTGAACAGATGCGCGATTGGGACATCCCGCTCGACATCTTCCAGCGCTTTGGCGTCAACGACGCCGCGACCGACTGGGCCGCGTTCGGAACTTTCCGCGATGACCTGCTGGCGCTGATCGACGTTCACCCGCGACTGCTGCCCACCAATCACGCATCTGAGGACATCGGCGTTATCAAGACCACTGTCAAATCAGACGCTGCGCCATACCTCGTAAAGCGCGATAAATCTGGCATCGTATTTATGTTTCAACCCCTGCGCGTGACCGTTACCCAGCGCATTGCATTGACCGGCGGCGAATACCCGACCTAAGGAGCACCACACATGACAGACAAACCGTATCTACAATACATCGGGGACGGGAGCGCCTTGCACGATGTCCCCGCCCGTGATCTCACGGAACTGGAAGCAAAAACCGCAGGCGTTGACAGGCTGATTGCTACCGGCCTGTACGAGCTGCCGCAGTACCCCGTAACCGACACCATTGCAGCGCCAAAGAAATTGAAGCCCGCCAAACTCGTAGAAGAGACAGCAGAAGAGCACAAGGAAGGTGAAGCATGACCGGTCTTTCGTCCACCAATATTGGCTTGAAGCCCCTGCGCCGTTGGCAATTCGGCAAAGAGGCGACACCCGGAACTGGCGTGATTGCTACCGCAATGATGCGCAGCGATCACAGTATGCAGGACGATTCGGTCATCTCCAGCCCGTCCGAGAACGTCGGCATCTATTGGGACACCACGCGCAACTATACCCCGATGCGCGGGAGCACGCTGACCTTGCCAGACGCGCCCGCCACGTTCGAGCAGTTGCCCTACCTTGCAGAGATGGGCGTCAAGGCGCTGGCAACTGGCGCGGCCGATGGCGGTGGAACCGGGAAGATTTACACCTACCCGTTCCCCACCACGCGCACCACGGCCAACGCGATCAACACCTATTCGTTCGAGACCGGCGACGATCTGGAAACGTGGTTCAACGCCTACAACTTCCTCAAGTCGTGGAAGATTTCTGGCAAGTATGACAGCGCTGTGATGATGGGCGCGTCGTTCCAGGGCCGCACCGTTGCTCCGAACAAATACACCGCGTCGACCATCGCCTTTGACAATGCGCACCACATCACAGACAGCGCTAGCGGTCTGTTGATATACCCGGCTGGCTCAAAACTCATCGCTACTGGAACGGCCAACAACAACGCCACGTTCACCGTCACCGTCTCCACCGCCGGGCAGTTGACCGTGACTGAAACGACAGCCACGGAAGCGGCCGGGTCAGCGTTCACGCTGGCGCAGACCTATACCGGCGTTTCCGTTCCCGCCGTCAACACGATCCTGTTCAATCAGTCCAAGCTCTACATTGACCCAGTGGCTGGCGCGTTCGGCGGCACACAGAAAACCGGCACCTTCCTGTCATTCGAGCATAACTACACCAGTGGCTGGCAGGGTCAGCCCGCTGGGGATGGCCGGCTCGATTTCAGCTTTGGGCGCTTCTCGAAGCCCAGCGGCACAGCCAAACTCACGATGGTACACGAAGCCACCGCCGCCGCAGAGTATGCCTATTTCCGCAGCAACACGCCACGCCTATTCCGCATCATGAACCAGGGCGCTTTGTTGACCTCCGCCGGGACCACGTACACCTACTTCACCATGATCTTGGATTTCGTCGGCTTCTACACCAAGTTCGCACCGCCTGCCGACGATAACAACATGGACACCATCGCTGCTGACATCAAACTGGCTTACGACACGACCGCAGCCAGCGCCGGGCAACTCCTGATCGTCAACCAACTAACGAGTCTGACATGAGCAAGACTATTACATCCGACATCAAAGGATTTACGGGCACGTTCGACCTGCCCGACTATCTCACTCTGCCGCAAGTTCTGGCATGGGCAAGAGCCACGCGCCAGGTTGAGCAGACGCCGGATATGAAGCGATGGGAAGTCGACGCAGCGGTAATGCCCGTGGCGTTTACAATCATCGAACGGATGGTCATTGAGCAGCAGCCAGAGCACCCGACGCTGGAGACCTTCCGCTTTACTCCGGCCCCTCGCGCCGATCAACTTATCTCCCTGATCGTTCTGGAGATTACGAAACTGGTAATGACCGAGCGGGTCGAAGTCCCAAACGCCTAAAGGCCGGGATCTTCCGCTACTACAGCGACCCGGCCAATAACCATCTACCAGACGAACTATTTATATCCATCAGCATACGCAAGCACGGCATCGAGGCGGTACTTGGACGCAAAACTTTATCCTACAAAGAGATAAACCAGTTTGCGTACATAGACCGCCTTGCCGCCATTATGACTGACCCGCTACGCAAGCAGGATGAAATAGAATGGATTTCACGCAATCAAGCCGCGTGGAAACTCTACGTAGAAGCAATGACACTGGCTCACAATGACTGATGTAAATGTCGCAATCCGCACAATAGATCAATCGTCTGCTGCTATGGCGCAAGTCAATAGCAGCTATACGGCGTTTGATGACAAACTAAAGCAGGTAGGGTCCGACTCGGGCGCATTTAGCGAGGGGATGGACAAGGCCCAAGCCGCTACTCACGGCTTGGGCGGCGCATCAGAGAGTACCGGCCTGTCGGTGGAGAGCCTCAATCAAGGGTTAGAGGTCAGCAAGAAAGCCCTGGAGATGATGCGCCAGGCCTATGAGCAGACCATTGGCAAGGCGATGGAGTATGACGACGTTATCGAGCAGCAGGCGCGCTTAGGCGGAACGAGCGCCGAGGCCGCTAGCCGCTTTGTCTCTGTGCTCAAGAACTGGCAGGTATCCGCCGACGACGTGCAGACGGCCACAAAAACGCTCACAAGGCAGGGCATGGAGCCCAGCATTGAAACGCTGAAACGGCTCTCCGGCGAATATCTCAACATCACGGACAAGCAAGAGCAAAACGCCTTTGTGTTGAAGAACTTAGGCAAGGCCGGTTTGGAGTGGGAGCAGGTTCTTGAGCAGGGGCCAGCGGCATTGCAGGCGCAGGCGGACGCGGTAAATCAGAACTTGATCCTGAGTGATGCACAGCTTGAAAAGGCGGAAGAATTACGGCTTGCACAAAAAGAACTGAATGACACATGGCAGGGACTATCCATCACTATAGGCAATGACGCCATCCCGGCTATGACCGCCTGGGTGACGTTCACCGATCGCCTGATAAACAATACGGATGGTCTGCGCGATCACATCTTCGGCTTGGGAGTGCCATTTCATACCCTGTTTGATTTTGTAAAGGGGTATGGCGACGTTGCCAATGAGACGGCAGCTAAAACCGCTAACCTGTCCAGTGCCACGGACAAACTAGGCGCATCTGCCATGAGTGCAGCGGACGCAGAGAAGGCCGCAACGGACGCCGCGAAAGAAATGAGCGACGCCAATGTGGCGGAGCTGAGCACGATCAAGAGCATCCAGGCGGCAGACGATACCTACACCCAAAAGACAAACGCCAACGCCGACAAGCGCAAAGAGGCGGTTGACGCTCTTTACGACCTGCGCCAGCAGGGGTATAGCGAATACAGCGATCAAGTGAAGGGTGAACTTGCAAAGATCGCGGACCTCAATAAGGCAGACCAAGACCTGGCTGCCCAGCGCGAACTCGACAGTAAAAAGCGCATCTTGGATATGCTCCAGCAGAAACTTGCGCAGGACGGGCTAACCGATAACGAGATGAAGGGCCTCCTGAAACAGGGCGAGGCCTGGGGCGTCTACTCCGCAAAGACGGTAGAAGAGGCCAACAAAGCCATTGACGCGGCGGACAAACTGGCGTCTGAAATCAATGCCATCCCCACGCCAAAGGCTGTGGACATCAACGTTACAACGCACTACAGCAGCACAGGCAACCCGCCGCCCGCTTATGGCACAAACACGGACGCCCGCGCCTCGGGCGGCCCCGTTGAGGCTGGCGCGGTGTATACCGTAGGCGAGCAGGGACCGGAGACGTTTATCCCGTCTACGAGCGGCACCATCTTGCCAAACGGTGTCACGCGGCTGGGCGGTGGGGCGTCATCGGCAAACGAAGGGGCCGGGGGAAGCGCCGGAATCGTGGTAAATCTGACCTACGCCCCCGCCGTGTCAATGCAGAGCAGCGACGAAATAAAGAAATTTGTCTACGCGGCTATTCGGCAACTCCAGGCTGACGGCCTGGTACCAACGAGGTCGCGATGACCGATAACCGATGGGGCATAGGCTTATGGTCCGGAGATCACGGTGATCGCCTGTGGGGCGCGTCTACGCCCGTTCCGAATGTCGGCTACGGTCTCGAGATCGACTGGCATGATTATGGCTCATTCACTGGAGACAGCGAGGCTAACCGCATGATTAGCTGGTCCATGTTCCGAGGTCGGCGCAACATGCTGCTGTCCACCGGCGGAGGTTTTGAGTCCATCCAAACCGGGTCGCTAACCATCGTGATGGACAACAGTGACGGACGGTACGACGGATGGAACGCGGCCAGCCCGTTGTATCCCAACGTCTCGCCTGGTCATGACGTGCGCTTTCGCATTCTCGACATGAGCACGAATACAAAGTACTCAGTGTTTTTTGGAACGCTCGTAGACATCATCCCGAGCGGGTATGGCACTAGCAAGCCCTGCGTGACGCTCAAAATCGAGGACGGCTGGCGCTATCTGCGCACAATTCCCGCTTCGGTGGCGGTTCAAACCACTCCGACCGTTGATGCGGCGGCGGCGTTGGTGCTCAGTAGCGCGAAATGGCCTACACGGTGGGGCAGCAGCCTTGACTCGTTCGCCGACGTGATCCCGTACTATTGGGCGCTGGGTGGTAATTTTGCGGGCGCGGAATTGGAAAACTTAGCCAATGCTTACCTGAGCCATTTCTACATTGACAATACGGGCAAGGCGCGGCTGCAGAACCGCACGACCATCAGCGCGACTGTTCAGAATTATGACGAGGGAACGTCACTCAAAAACATTGGCAACCCCCAGCCGTGGACAAATCGCTTCAACGTTACCCGCATCAAAACGCACCCGCGCAAAGCAGCGGCATCAGGGACAATTTACCAACTAAACGGGGCTACTCCGTCAATCTTACCTGGCGCGGCGCAGTCGCTGACCTTGCTAGTCGGCTACACCTATAACAACACGCCATGCCCGGCGATTAGCGTAATAACGCCCGTCGCTACTACGGACTATACGGCCAACTCCCTCGCCAATGGCAGCGGCACGGACAAGACGGCCAACTGCTCCGTTGTGTACACGGATTTTGGAGATACCGGCAAGATCACCATCACGAATAACGACGCCTCGCTGGTGTATCTCACTAGTCTCAGGGTGCGCGGCTCCGCAATCTATGAGTCAAACGTATCAGACGTCACGTACCCCACGGACATGTCCACGGTCCCGCAGCCCCGGCAATTTGTGCTCGACCTATTGGCGCAGCAAGACATCAACGTAGGCTTGAGCTTTAGCCAGGTACTTGGGCCGTTCCTGGCACTGAATCATCCGTTCCCCGTCGTGCAGATCGAGTCTCGTCCCGCGCTACAGTACGCGCCCGACTTATTCGATATTGTCTCTGCGTCGTTTCCGACAATTGGCGTGAACGGTATATCGTTCCGTGTCGCCGGTATTGAACACAGCAGCGATACAACACTGGAAAATTGCCAGAAAGTGACCACTACTTTCTACCTCGAGCCGTATATCTCTCCCAATGCGTTCTGGCTGTGGGATACGGCGTCCACGTTCGATACACTCACGGTATTTGGATACTAACTATGAAAAGCGTCGACTATATCGTCACGGCTAAACATTATTCAATCGCGGAGGGAGCAGACGGCACGGTGCGCGGGCGCATCCTACACATGCGCGATAAATTCCACCGCGAAAAGAATACTGCCATCCAAATCACGGACATAGACAGTCCCTCTGGAGATCCCGTGTATGCGCGCATTTGGCAGGGGCAATGGATTGCTGACTGCTCATGCAATGGCGCTCAGTTCGTTGATCCGAGCGAGCCGATCTTCTTTTGCTTCAACTGCCTGAACCGGGCGAACGCGGGCAGGCCTCGCCCCGTGGTATTCCCGTTGCCAGAAGAGCGCGCAGAGATTGAACGGATGCTGCTCGAGCGTCCCGTCGACGATCAAGCCGGAATGACCGACCTGGAGCGCGCCGGGATGGCGAGACCGATGATTGTTGTGGCTCTCTCTGACGGCAAATCGATCGAGCACAAACTGCTAGGGCGCGATTGGACGCCGGGCGAGACCGTGGAGGACGTGCGCAATCAGAACTCCCCAATAGACAGTTGGAAGCGCGCCGTTTCGAAGGGCAAAGCGCCCAAGCCGATGATTGTGAAGATATCTAGAAAGGCCGGTAAATAATGGCATACAGCTCAGGCTTTACCGCCGCAACCGGCGCAACTTATACAGCGGCGCAGTACAACACGTACACCCGCGACAATTTCGCGGCAATATGGGTATTTACGACCGCTGGCGATCTTGTATACGCTACGTCTTCCACAACGGCGTCCAGGCTAGGACTAGGGGCGGCCGGCTACGTGTTGATAAGCAACGGGACGGCGCCTGCGTGGGTCTCTGTGGCGACGCTGTTATCTGGCAGCGGGCAGGCTCTAGTAACGGGCCAGACGACCGGAGATATATTCTACGCAGCGACTGCGGCAAATTTAGCGCGCTTGGCAATCGGAGCAGCCGGCTACGTGCTAATTTGTAGCGGGGGTTTACCCGCGTGGGTCCCGCTGGCGTCTCTAGCGTCCGGTAGCGGGCAGCCGCTGGTCACAAGCCAAGCAGCGGGAGATTGGTTTTATGCTGTAAACGGCAACAACCTGGGCCGCGTCGCCGGTGTGCCTTACGGCATACCCCACAATGACGCAGCCGGAACAGGCGCGGCAATCTTTACGCAGAACGAGACCACACGCGCAAAACGGGCTACTGATTTCAATAGTACGCTGATCGCCGAAACTGCCCTGCAACTTGACGGCGAGGACATGGATGACGGCACCTGGCACAGCAACACAGTTACGCCGGTGCGCATTACTCCGGTATCGTCGGGCCGCTATCAATCTAAGGCGCAGATGAAAATAACAAACGCCAGCGGCACAAACATAGATAGCATTACCGTAAATGTTTGGTGCAGCGACGGCGACCTACTAGGCACCTGTAATGTGCTGGGGTTTATCACCGGCACCACTCTGTACATCGGTGTGCCGTGTAAGACAAAAGACCTTACCGCAACACAATATATATACCTGTCAACCAGCCGCTCAAATGTTAACAGTGGTGTTACAATAAATTCCACCGACACCTGGCTAGAAGTGGAGAGAGTAAGATGATAGAAAAAATTATTCAAACTGCCGTATTTGCGACGCTGCTGATTATTTTTGCGCTGTGCTTTACAACAATCGTCGCCAGCGTGGGAGGGTGAAACCATGCCCACAAGCTACAGTAACTATATGGTAACCGATGGCGTCGACACTGTTCTCGCGGGTCAGTACAATCGCGTGCTAACATCTGCTCTCCTAGCCGCAATGGTAAACGTAGAGACGTTGAGCGCGACTAGGGCACTCGACGATAACGATTTCTCGGCAGAAATGTTCAACTGCAACGGAGCCAATCGAATCGTAACGCTGCCGTATCCGTCGGCCGCAAATCACCCGTTTTATATTTACAACAATACAACGTCCGGGGCGTGGACGCTTCAGGTAAACGACTATGCTGGCACCCCCCTGGCGATACTTGTCCCGGGCGAGTGTCGGATGTTTATATCAAATATCACTGGCTATTTTGCCTTCCCAATGGCCGCCACGAGTGGTTGGACCAGAGTATTGTCAACGTGGACATACGCCAGCCCTACAACAATAAACGTCCCATCTGGAGCGGCATCAATCTATACCGTTGGCCAGCGGATACAAATTACACAAACCACCGTAAAGTATTTTTACGTCGTAGCGGTAGCAGACACGCTCTTGACCGTTCGCGGCGGGTCGAACTACTCCGTTGCCAATGCCGCCATTACGGCTCCGGCGTACAGCAATATTACAAACCCGGTCGGCTTCCCTGACTGGCTATCCGTAACAAATCCAACGTGGACAACGAGCGGCACGGCGTTTACGAACGCGCCGGCAGGCGGAACCGTCCAGTTCCGCATGGCGGGGCCATTAGTTATTGTTCGTAGTGGAATTTGGGCGTGTAACGCAATAAGCGGCGGAACAGGCGTTTTCATTGCTACGTTTACCGCTGGTCAATTGCCGCCAATTGCGACGTACCAACCGGGAGTGGCGATCAACATCAATACAAACGTGCTAGGCGTGTGCAGGTCTCATGGCTCGAACGATCTGTTGTATTTACACAACTACGCAGGAACTGCATTAGCAACAAATTCAGAAAATTTCTCATTCGCCATTCAAGTACCGACCGTTTAGGAGGTCACAATGACTATCAATAAAACCGTACAGGCTTTGGCTGGCGCTCGCGCTATTCAGCGGGCATGTAACGCTATCGCGGGCGCACTAGACGATCTGGTCGCAATCAATGAAACTATTGTCGCGGGCGGCATTGATCTCACGCAGTATGAGACCGAGATTGGCAACGACCCAGCCCTGCAACACTGCGACGGGGCGACTTATGGATACCTTGTCAGCGACGCGATCCCGCTGGGGTTGTTGCCGGCGCTGAAAGCGTATTACAGCGGAACGCCCACCCAGCAGGCTTTTGCGGCACTGATGAAGGCTCGCACTCTGTAGAGAGGTGGAACGAATGTCACTCCTAATCATGGACTTGTCACGCGGCGAGTGGGATCCGACGCACCCGAAAACAAAGGTAGACTTTGCGAAGGCGAAGGCCGCCGGTATTGTTGCATGCTACTTCCGCGACGCCAACGGGAAATATAACGACGCCACGGCGCCCACGTTCGAGCAGGACGCAAGCGCGGCCGGGCTGCCGTGGGGCGACTTCCTGACCTTGTACCCGCCGTCCGCTGGCATGGGCACCATACAGCAGCAGACGGAAAAGTTCATCGTCAACGCGGCCACGGTTGTTGTTGGAAATATGCCGCTCGTGGTGGATTGGGAAGTCGAGGGCGTGACCTGGAACATGGCATATCAGGCCATCGCGCTTATCCAGGCAGCATTCCCCGGCAAAGAGATTATCATCTACAGCCGCGCCGAATATCTGGCGCGTATGCTGCCGAATAAGTACCTGCAAGCCGCGTCCTACAAGTGGTTCCAGCAATTCGCCATTTGGCAGGCCGCCTATGGCTTCGTTACGCCCCCCGCCCTTCCATCTGGCTTTACTCGGGTGCTGTGGCAGTTCACCGACCGCGCCGACGCCTCGTTGTACGGCATCAATCCGCTCGAGGCGAAGGGCGTTGACATGTCATACTTTGACGGGACGATTGACCAGTTCAATACCCGTTTCGGGTTGCTTCCCGTTCCGCCAATCACTACCGATCCCGTGATTATGCCCACGCTGACGGTCAATGGCGTCACGGTTAGCACAACGCTAACATTCCACGCCGACCAGACAGTTACCGGAACGTGGAGGCCTGCATGAGCCGCCTATCCGCCAAATCTCAGAGCGCGAAAAACAAAGCCGCCTTTGCTCATACCGTCCGCTACCCCCGCGTCGGTATCTGTCGCATCCTGCACGATCAGGAATGCAGCCAGAAGCGCGGCGGCGGACAGTACCCCTACCTGGCGCGCAACTACAGCCAGCAGAAAGTGCGGGGCCTACCAGAGACCGTGCGCTACAATGGCGGCTCCGGGCACGTGGTGCTCGACCCGCCGTATGTCCAGCTAATAAAGCAGAGCAATTCTGCGCAAGCGTTCGGCTACCTGATACGGCTCCAGTCGGGATGGGTCAACTATGGCCCCTGGCCCAAGATCGAGCAATTGGGCTTCGGCGGGGATTACGTGGTGGTGACGGAGATCGTCGGCGGGAAATGCTACATCGAGGCATACGATAACCATCGCTCCCCCGCCTGGTACCAGCGCGACTACCTACAACTATTTACGGTGGTGTATTCCGATGACACCTACGGCCAGCCCGATTGCGCCCCGGTCACGACCTGCGCCATCGCTAACCCTGGCGAGCGGCTGTGGGTGCACGACTACGATCTAACGTTTGTCCGCCCGCTAATCACGACGCCCGAGCCGGTCACACAGCACGCTACGGTACTGATACCCGCATAGGAGCCACACATGACAGCTACGACACCACAAAATAATGAGACGCTCACCGAAGTCCGCTCCATCCTGGAGCATGACAAAAAGGTGCCGCAGACGGTCGTCAACCGGCTTATTCTGGCGCTCCTTGCCGACAACTCGGAGCGGCTCTCCGTGATTGTCGTGGCTCAAGAAGAGCAAGATGCGCGCATCGGGAAGCTCGAGGGGAAAAGTATTGTCATGTGGATCGACGCGCATCCCAAGCTTTCCGTTGCCCTACTAACCGCCCTACTGGTGCTGTGCGCCGTCATCCCCGAGTATGGCCCGGCACTGGCTAAAGCAATCGGGATACCCTAGCCTATTGCATATCGCGGCACTCTGTTATATAATATCTTTGTCTTTCATCTCCTCTCTCTGGAAAGCTCCCCCGGCTAATGCGACCGGGGGAGCTGCGTTGTAATCGTCCCCGTTTTATGCTATCATATACCATATATGGCAACATCCTGCATTGCAGCACCACGCATGGCGGTATCGGCTCTGAGGAGCTGGTGCCGCCGCATCGTTTGAGAGAGGAGTGATATGCTAGATAAACCAGGGACGATCACGGCGGTTTGGGGAGATCCGCAAATAGGCAGCCAAACGGGGCTTAGTCTGCCCGAATGGACGATCTACCAGAAGCCAGAACAGGAGATCAAATACACGGCCAGCAAGGCGCAGAACTGGATTTATGATAACTGGCTCGATTACTGGCAGTACGTCCGGGAATGTGCCGGGGTGCGGGGGAAACACCGTAAGCACCGCATCGTATCAATTTGCATGGGGGATATTATAGAGGGCACCCACCACGACGCGTCCGACCTAATGCACAACGTCAACGACCAGATAGACATGGCGGCGGAGCTACTCACGCCAGTCGCTAACTTGTCCGACGGTGGTATCTACGGCGTGATGGGCACCGAAGCGCACGGGGGAGCCAACAATACAAACGAGAAGCAGGTCGTCTCCCGCGTCGGCTTCAAGATGTACGACCAGGAGCTTTTGCTTGACATTGACGGCCTGATTATCATGGCCTACCACCACGGCAAAGTGGGCGGGCAGGACTGGACGTCGGCAGCCGCAGGCGTAGCCGTGCGGGCGCAGCTCACCACCCTGCAAACAGGCGACCCCTGCCCGCGCCTGGTCTTTACGGCGCACAACCACATCGTCGACGACTCGGGAGAGAAGGTCATGGGCACCCGCGCCATTACCACCCCATCCTGGCAACTGCGCACGGCGTTCGGCTATCGAGTAGCTTCGGGGAAGCGCTCCGATATTGGCGGCCTGGTCGTTATGCCGGGCGGCTTCGTGGATTTCAGCCGGGCACGGTATCGCGCCGCGCCTGGGCAAAGAAAGTTGGTGACGATATGAGTGAGATTACGGAAGATGATTTGACGGATGCACTAAAAGAAGAGATGCGCCTATACTACGCAGTCGAAAAAGAGAAGGAGCGCAAACCCGGCGAATGGACACTTGACGACTACATGCGCGTCAATGACCTGGTCCCGGCGCAGCGGTCGAACGCTAACCGTACCGTCAAGGCAGGTGTCAACGCCGGAGCCATTACGGAGCGGCGCGGCGTCGTCAATGGGCGCTCGTGTACGCTGTACCACTTTGTCGCCCAAGAGTCGGGATCGTAAAGATGAAAACAATTTACAAAGGATGGGAGATCGAAGCGCACCGGGAGCAGTCGTTGGGCGGTGACAAACTACTCTACTTTTCTTTGTTTGATCCTAGCGGACGCGAAGTAGCCAGCGGACCATATACAGGGAGCGAAACTTCCCGCGAGTTCGTGGCGTTGCTCAAAAAACGAGTAGACAAGGAAATCGCCGGCGCTTAGGTGTATAATAGCTTATCGGCGGTCGCACATCAAACTTGACCGACCCTCACACCCGGCGCATATTAGCGCCTGCCCGCCTCGGCCCCTGACGTTTCAGGACATCCGAGGCGGCGCTTTTGTTTACATTGGTGCTGCAAAGTGTAACTAAGTAAGCACGAATGTCATAATTACGATTATTATCTGACATATCCCCCGGATCATATCGGTGGCGCTGACACAATGAAAAACTCCCTCATGTGAGGGAGTTTATGTTTACAAACTTTCCGGATATGTTTACAAGCTACGCTGCAGGCGCGGCGGGCGGAGTGGGCGGTGCGCTGTCCTCAATACCGGTGCCGATGCTGTAAGCGGCCAGGGCGGCAACGGCCAGCGGGGCAGCCTGGACAGGCGTGAGCGCGCCGGAATAGATACCGCATCCGAGGCCAACCAGGGAGGCGACCAGCGCCCAGAACTTGCGACTTTGCAGAACTGACTTGATTTTTTCCATATTTGTCTCCATTCGAATGTTTGTGACGTCTTGTATATTATACGCCAGAATTGGCGCTACAGTACCCGAGTTCGTGATTTTCGCAGTATAACAAGGCGGCTAATCTCGGCTACGGGTCATTCTGTATGGGTAGTTTGCCGTGGCCCTTCCTGGTGCCCTGTGGACGGTGTACCAGCCCATAGTCGGTAATGCCTCCCCAGTTGATCTGGCTCACCGTCTGCCACCCGCGCCCGTGCTGCTTGCCGCGCATGTCGCTATTCAACGCCCGACAAAGCAGCCGACCGATGCAGCCAGCGACTAGCGCGCCGAAGATGGAGACCAGGGCGATACCGACGCAGATCATGGCTGCGGCTCCATTCCGAAATAATGCCGCGCTTCTTTCGCCGCCTGATGAGCGCCCGCTTGCATTTCCTGAAAGCCGTCAACATACGTCTCTGTTTCCCATCTCTCTAGCCAGCCGATTACATCTTCTCGCCCCTGGCGGGCGGAGGCGGAAAACTTGTCAGCGATGGCCTTGACATCTTCGGGGATGATCCACACTTGATACAGCGGACATGCTTCAGTAGCGCATATCAAACCCAGATCGGGGATTGACTCTGGTGCCGTCTCCATCTCTTCTCCACACATCGGACATTTTGCATTCATTCTGTCGTTCCTCTCTCGCCCCGTGGGGCGCTAAAAACGATGACCGCGGGTAACGCCGCTGCGTTCCGGCTCCAGGTCACTAAACGTCGCCGCGTCCCGCTTGACGGCGTAGGCGCTGTTTCGTATCGCCTCGCGGCGCTCGGGCCAGGTGCGGGTATCGTTCGACTTGGCCGGCGTTTTGCGCAGGCGGGCACAGCGTAGCCGCTCGCTCTCTGCCCGGCTCTCTCTGTTGGCGCGCTGCGAACACTCCTTGCAATACTTGCGATTGTTGCTAGTGGTGGCGACCGTGAACTCTGCGCCGCAGGTGTGGCCGTCGGGGTAGACGTAGACACAGTGGCGGGTAATCCCGGCTTCGGTGACGTACTGGCAGGTGCGGGTCATAGCCCAAGCTCCTGATTGGTGTGGATATTCGGTGAGAGCCACAACGACTCGGTGCGGTCCCGCGCTCCATCCGCGTGCGCCATGTGGTTTATCTGTCTCCAATCGGCGTACAACTCGCGGTATAAATCGCAGTCGTAGCCGCTGACTATGGCCATACCTTGTATCTGGTGGAGCTGCGCGGATAGTTCACGGTGCTTATCGTCTGGAAGTTCGTAGCGATAAGCAGAACTTACGCGCTGTTTTGCGGACCTGGTGGAGAGTGGGTAGGGAGGATCTGCATAAATAAGCGTTTCGGGCGTGTCGTGGTGTGCGATGACATCGGCGGCCGGGCGCTGCTCGATAACCAGTCCGCGCACGCGCTCAATTACCTGCACTAGTGCTTGTGGGTAGTTTCTCCAGTCGTGCGCCGGCGTCGTCCCCGACCTATTGGAGTTACTGCGGAAACCGGTATTTTGACCGGATGCGGCGGCGCTTCCAAATCCCATAAAACTCCTAGTTACAGTTCGCCGGGCCTGCTCAATTTCGTCATCGGCGGGGACGTAAGATAACTCGAATTCCTCGCGGGAAAACGGTGTCAATTCTAATAATTTCACCAGGTCCGTGCTTTTATCCGGATCCCGTAGAACCCGAAACAGATTGACAATCTCCCCGTCCAGGTCGTTATATATTTCCGCGTAGCTGCGGTTTTTTTGCAATAACACCGACGCCCCGCCTCCGAACGGCTCCACATAGACACGGTGCGCAGGAAAGTACGAGATGATCCACGGCGCCAGTTTCCACTTCCCGCCGTGGTAACGCAGGACTGGCCTAAATGGCGTGCTCATCTCTCCGCCTGCAACTCTGCGGCCAGCTTCGCCGCGTCGGCCCAGCGTCCCTCGCGCTGCGCCTGGAGCTGCGCGTCAACTAGCGCGGCGTGCGAGGCGGCGCGGGCGTCCTGCTCTGTGGTGCTCATTGGTCTGTCCATGGCTTTATCTCCTCTTGTTTGGGATTCCTGATAACTTTTGCGGTGTAGTGTTCCTGCACTTCTTCAGTCAAAAACGGGCTACCACCCAAGCGGCTAAAGTGCAAGCGCCCGCCCGGTAGCGATTCGTCTAACTCTCTGCCTGCGGTGATGTGCAAGGTAACGAGCCGTTCATATTCGGCGGGCTTGTATTTCAGAGCTACGCTATCGCTTTCGGCTTTTGCAAAGTGGGTCAGCATGTAGATAATATCCGCGTCGTGGATCTGCTGCCCGCTGCCTCGGACGTTGCTCTTGGCTACGTTATCGTTGGTCGTGTCCATACCGACCTTGCTGACCGACGCGATTAGGACGATCGATAAATCTAGCTCTGAGCTAATTAGCTTCACCTCGCGGGATACAAGCCCGGTACGCTCGTTCTCATCCTTGCCGGGCGCCCCGATTAGATAGGCATAATCTAGCACGACCTGGCGCAGTCCGTACTTTACCTTGCGCTGCTTCAGGATGGCCCGCAAGTTGGCAAGCTGTAGCGGCTGGTCATCGATGTATAGCGGCGAGTTGAGCAGCAGCGCCTTTGCGTCCCGCAGGCTTTCCCAATCCGCTGCGGTCATTGACCCGCTGCGCATGTTGCGCCCGTTCACCCCTAGCAACTGGTACAAGCGGCGCACGACCTGCTGCCGGCGCATCTCGCCCGACCAGTACATGACCGGGGTACTCTCGTACACTGCGGCGTGCATGGCGTCCTGCAATGCCCACCACGACTTACCTACCTTCGGCTCACCAGCCAGCAGGATCAGTTCTCCCGGCTGTTTCCCGCCGGTCAATTCAGACAGACGCGGCCAGGCGTAGGGAATGCCCCACACGGGCGCGGGGTTGGCGACGCGCGCTTCGATTTCGGCGTCTACCTGATCCGACACTTCGGAGATGGAAACGGTATCGTTGCGGGACACATCTACCGTCTTGTTGATGTCCATCAGCAGCCGGTCTACCCGCTCGGCGTCCGAGTTCAGCGCGGCTCGGTGGAGTTGCCCACCCAGCGCGGCTACCTGCTCGTAGTGCGCAAAGCTGCGGATTGCCGCCGCATAGTCGGGCATTCGGGGCACAAGGTACTCGTTGTATTTTGCAAACTCATCCAAGAGCCCAGCGTCCGCCGCCGCTGTCACGGCCGGCGCGCCACTCTGTAGCCGCTCCATGAACTTGGCAAGCCGCTGCTCAGAGAACAGGCCGGCTACCATCTCGGGGTAATCTACCAGATCATCGGGGTAGAGATATAGGCAAGTGCAGAATGCCCATTCAGCCAGCAGCCGGTCTTTGTTGGTGAGTTGCGGCGCGGCTGTCGGGTCGTAGCGCATGACGCTGGAGACGATGGCGCGCACTTCGCTCTCTGTAAGCGGGGGGACACAGCGGGCGAGGTTCTCAGCCTGGAGCGCCATAAATATGGCATCCTCGCTCATGCCCTTGCGCCGCATGGCCCCGGCCTGGCTGGTCAGGCTGCTGTTGCGCTGCCCGGTGATAAATGCGCCGTTTGTGGGCGTTCCCGTTGCCATGGGCGCGGGTTTGTTGTCAAGAAGCGCGTGCAGCATCCAGTCGGGCGCGCCCGCGAGTAGTGTCTTGCTCGGGGGGTTGATCCAGCGATAAGCGCGGCCCGAGGGGTGAATAGTAGGAGCTGCGCAAATGTAGCCGCCGGTCCCGCGTGTGTCCAGCCCTGCGCCCAACTTGCCGGCACTGTTGCCGATGTCTACGGGCGGATAGGAAAACAGGATATGACGCCCGCCTCCGCCAGTCTGTTGGATAACCGTCTCGGGGAGCGTGCCGCGCTGCTCGAGCAAGGCGGCCAGCGTGCTTTCGCCTCCATGGGCAGTATCCACATCCAGCGCCCAAAATCCGCTCTTCTTTCCGGTCGCAATGCCGACGCCTGCGGTGGGATACTCCCCCCACCATGCGCGTATCTTGTCCGCGTCGATTGTGGCGTCGTGGAAGCCATGGCCTACCTTGCCGCATTCGCCATGGCAGGTATTTCCGGCTTCGTGTGCGCTCTTGAATAGCGGGTGCTTATCTCGAGGCAGGAGCGGGAAAACGGGCCATACTTTTTCGGTCGCATAGAACAGGGCGGCGTCCAGGGGGGTGGGGTTCATTTCTTCTCCCGCTGCGTGATGTAGCTGCCGGTCTGCGTGAGCTTGTGCCACTGGTCGTGGTGAAAGTGGCACAGGTAGGCCGTGGGCCAGTTATCCGCATCCTCGAACAAATGACGCGGGGCCATGTGGTGATACTCGCTGCCTGGGTTATGGCACCCCCGATAAGCGCAGGGCGCGGCATCCTTGGAGTAGTCCACGAATAGTGGCAAGCTGTCCCAATCGTAATCTTTGAGCGGTAGAAACGCTCGCGTTGCGTTTGGGTTACGCTTGCACTGCGGGCAACGCTCTACGACCACCTTTGAGCCGCTCGCGTTGACCTGGCGGTATATTACCGTCTCGATCCTGCATCTCTCACAGCGCATGTGCTTTCCTTTCTCCTGTGTACACTGCCGGGCTGGCAGCCAGGGCGATCACGGTTTTTTTGATAGACCATGGATCGGCCACAGTCATATTTTTGTGGACAAGCTGCTCGATTGCCTTCTGCACCATGGCGGGGGTAGCGCCGCCGGCTTTCATCTCGCGGAACGCCTGCGCCCAGCCCTTGCAATCACGCTTCCCCGGCAGGATGCGACGGGTAGCGATAAAGGCATGGGCCATGGGCTCCAGGTCTGCCCCGTAGCGGCACACATTCATAACGGCTATGTCAGCATGTGCTTGCCATTCGGTATCCTCTGTAGGAAGTTCAAGTTTCTCTACACCATGACCGATTTGCCAATCGAGTGGCATCGGCGCTTTAGCGCCCAATGGTGTTTTACTGATGGTTACTTGATGGTTATGGTCAAGTGGCTTGACTACCCCTAGTAAAGTGGCTTGACTACCCTGGTCAAGTGGCTTGACTACCTCGGGCAGTTCTGCGGCTTCGTCCCGCATGGCTGGGAAACTGCGAATGTTGATGGTGTAGTCATTCGTGCCTAGTTTTGATGGTGATTCGGATACGGTAACAAGCCCATTGTATTTCAGAGCTTCCAGGGTATCGGATATGCCTTGCCTGCTCAGGCATGTTTTCTTTTCCAGTCGGGTGTAACCTGGATACGAGCTTTCCCCGTAGTCGTTGGCGTGATCTGCTAACGCCAATAGTAACAGCTTGGTTGTGCTGGCTTTCGCCTTCCGCTCTTCGCCGTCTTTGATGTATGGCAGGTCGTGCATTTCTGTTTCAAAGATAGCTGACATCAGTTTTATGCTCATGCTTCCCCCTCCGCGCCCCCGCTGGGCCGGGGCTGTGACTCTGGGTCAGTGTGGCACGTCAGAATAAACTCGGGAACGGGTACGGCTTCCACGTTCATCACTCCGTGACACTCCGGGCATTCGTAATCGAAGTATGTTCCAGGCATCTGGCCGCGAAAGTAGCGGATCAGCCGTTCACCGATTACTGCGTTGCAATATGGGCATTCGTCCATTGCGTCCATCCTTCTCCCGTTACGGGGTGCTGCGGGTTATGATCTAAGAACCTTTTTGCGTTCTGGGAATGTTCCCGAGACCATTTGCACCTTGATAATATGGCTGCATAAATTTTCGTTGTCTTCTTTGGCGTACCTGTAATTGCATCGCAATGTTTCGCCACTTCCCGCCAAGATATGGGTGCTGTCTCCGCCCCACACTACCCAGCGACCGTCCATCATTAGATTGGCAAAGAGTTGGTGTCGGGCATATTCGCGTTGCCGTTGTGAGCCTGGGAGCGGAGGAAAGTAGAATAAGTTTTTCTTGGCTTTGCGCTTTGTTTTTCGTGCGGCCCGCTTGGCTTTGATTTCTTTTCTGACTTCCGCGTCCTCAACGGCGGATTTCTTGAGCATCGGTAAGTCGTGACTTTCAAGAAGCTCGTTTATAAAAATGTGCAAATCCATCCATGCGGCGATTTCAACCAGACGCACTTTTCTTCCATAGCAAAGGTCTCTCTTTTCCTGGTCGCGCCGCTGTTGTGCCTCAAAGTCTGCATAGGTTTTGTGAAAGTGTGGCGTAAATTCGTAGTGCTGCAATCCCTGCACCTCGATGGCCGTATTGATTTCTTCGATGTACAAATCAAGTTCCAGCCTAGTCAGGTTACTGGACAATAGCCAGTCGGGGTGTAGGTTTTCCCGAATAGTAAACTGGGGAAAGTGTTTGGTAAGTTGTTTATACGTTTCGTCGTGCAGTGTAGAGTAAGCGCCCATGAAATAAAAATCACCTTCTTTCGGTCATCGCTCTTGCCGCTCTTGGATTGGCAGTCCTACCAGAAGGATAGCAAAACAAGAGCGAAGCCCGAAAAAGGGTGATTCGTTTTTCTGGTATTTATAGCCGCTGCCATTCGGCTGTCTCGTAAGAGACCTAAACTGATTGACTCAATCTTACTCGTTTTCTTATCCGCTGTCAACTGGCAATATCTCCCCGCCTGTCAAGCGTTTTCGGCGGGAGGCTTCTCAATTGCGCCGCACTCTAGATAATACGTCACGCGGGTATGGTATCGCTTCGCCAGTGCTTCGGCGCACATCTCTGCGGCTTCGTCGCTCAGGAAGCCTGCCTGCGACAAAAGGTCGTCGTTATCGTCGAAGAACATGTACCAGGTTATATCGCTCATTTCTCGCCTCGCATCCGCTTCCACGCCCGCCGCGCCAGTTGCCACAGCAAGTACAGCGCGGGGATGACGACGGTCACGGCCACGTAGCCGGCAATGATGACCACCAAGACCAGGGCGGCCAGGTAGAGGTAGGTTGTCATTCTGCGCCATCCTTCGGGGAGAGGGCGGCAGCAGCGCGGCGCAGGTCGCCAACTGTCAGCGCCCATTCGATGTCAACGTCGTCAAGCGGGGTGTTATCTAAGTTGCTATTTACCCATGTCCCGCGCAGCGCAAACGGTTGCAGCGCCGCTTCTAGCACATTGACGCGGGAGGCCAGGCGGGCTGCGTCGGCGCGAAGAGTGTCCACGTCGCGGACTAACGATTGCCGCTCTTTTAGCGCATCGTAAGCAAGTGCGCGCTGAAATTCGAAGTTAGAGTGATGAATATAACCGTATATGAGTTGCTTTGTGCCGGAAAGCAGGTGTTCGCCCACGAGGTTATACCACCGCTGCGCCGCGTCTGCTTTTCTTTTGTCCTCGACGTCCGTTGTGTTTCTCATTCTGTTACCTCCTCCGGCCCCCGCACCAGGGCCGGCTACCGTTTCGCGGGTGCGCGCGTGGGGATTACTTGCCGTGATTTTCTTCCGCCCGCTTGACGACATCGGGGCGCAAGATGACGATACGCGCTTCGTGTTTCGACGGTTGCGCCATGGGCTCGGCTACTACGTTCGTGCCGTCTCGATTTGCCATGACCGTTGGTACTCTTGTGGCGCGCTCGTGGTTCGTTCTGTGTGCTGCTGACCAGTCGTTCATTTCTTTGCCTCCGTGAGTTGATCCTCTGCGAACGTCCACGTGCCAACAAATCCAGCGTGCGGCGTGTCGCAGTTTGCGTCCTGTAGGTGTGGCCGCGTCGTGTCGTTGATCGGCAGCCGTACCATCCACCCGCCGATAACTTTGCCCTGAACCGTGCCCTTGCCTAGCGGGGTCATTACGGTGGCGTTCGTGGTGACGTTCATGCGATCCATCCTGTCAGTGGTAGCGCCGCACCGATAACGCCAAACTTGCACAGTAGCGCCGCAATCAGCAGCAGGGCGAAGATCACCAGGATAATGCAGCCGGCCTCGGGGGTGCTTGTGTCGCGGGGCATGTTACACGCGCCTGAACGATACGGACGGTTCGCCGGTTTTCTGCGCGTCCTTGATCTGGGGGATGAAGCTCATCATGCCGTCCAGCTTCTTGCTATCCCAACTCGTGCGGCCCTTATTCCAGACGGCCATGTAATATGCACCCTTGATGGTCGCGGCGCTCGCCAGGACCTCGGCAGAGATTTCATCTTTCAGCGTGGCGATATTCGCGGCGACGGCTTCGGCCTTCCCGCCAAACTCCGTCTTGATTTCGGCCATGCGTGCTTTGACTTCGGCGGGCATGGCTTCGTCGAGTAACCGCTGCTGCTCGGCGTTCAGGTGGTCAAGCTCGCTTTCGTACTCTGCGATTGCGTCAAGTTTTGCTGTGGTGTCCATGTGATACCTCTCTCCGCGTGTACCATGCGCGGCCCGGTGTGTCTGATTGCAAAGCTCCGTGTGCTACTGGTTGATGAGCGCGCCCAGGGCCTTGCCGAAGTCGCCGCCGTTTTCCTTCAGGACAGCGCGGCCCTCGTCAGGCGTCAGGAACATCTCGTTGGCCTTGCTCCAGAATGCGTCAATGGCGGCCTGTTTCTCGTTGATCTGCTTGACACGGATACCGGGGGTAGGCTTGCCCTGGAATGCGGTCATTTCCACATGCAGGGTGATCTTCTTCCCAATCCAGGCCACGTCAACGTTCTTATCTCCGAACATGGCGCCGATGATAGATGCGTTGGTCTTGTTCAGGACCAGGGACTTGTCAGTCTCGTCAAACGCCAGTACCGGCTTCGGTTCCGGCGCGCCTTCCTGGCCGATGTCGCGGATCTCCACCTTTTTGATGGTCAGGACCATCTCGGGCGTCTCATCGAAGTCGGCGGATTTCAGGCTGGTGCTCGGGTACATATCGTTCAGGTTCATGGTGTGGCTCCTTGTGCCGTTCCCGTGGGATTGGCTCGTGAATGTTTCGCGCAGGATTGCGCTATTGGCGGCCCCGGCTCTCGTAGCCGGTCGCGGCGCATGGGTACGCCGGTAGCCGCGCATGATTACTTTGCGACGCGCAAGCCGCCAGTGTATAACATTGGCTTGGTCAGATTGCGGACCAGGGCGGCGCGGTAGTTGGTCTGGTTGGTGTAATAACGCTTCGTTCCGTTGCGCGTGATTTCAATGCAGTATCCGCGGGGGCCAGGACTGACATAGGCCAGGAGTACGGTGCGGGAGTCTGTGCGATGCTGGGCGCACGTGCAGCTTGTGATGGGTAGCCCGGTCTCGTAGCACAGGCCAATCGAGGCGTACAGCGCGGCGGGGTCTTTCGCGGTCATCGGGTTCTTGGCTCTCATTGTCATCCCTCCCGGCGCAGGATTTCTTCGGCGGTCCATTCGCTCTTGTCGTGCTTGCGGGCGCGGCATACCAGTGCCGTGATGATGATTACGACTACGATTGTAATTGCGATTGCTGCGATCATTTTGTCATCTCCTGTTTGGTTGGTTGCGTTTCCTAAGTACAAAGATAGTATATACCCTGGCGGCTAGTTTGTCAAGGGGTCTTACCAACAAATAAGCAAAGTGACATTGGGTCTTGACACTGCGCCCGATAGAGAGTAAGATCTATGTATGGTCACATATAAGTTTGCTTTGCGAGACATTGCACAAAATAAGGGCCTGAATAGTAACCAGGTGGCCGGGAAAGTTCATATGTCCCGCCAGGCTGTTTCTATGCTCATGCGCCCCGACGTTCAGCAGGTGCGAGTGGAGACGATTTCGAAGCTCTGCGCCGGCCTGGACGTAACGCCTGCTGAACTGTACGTTCCCGCCGCGCCGGATGCGCAAGGGACGCAAGAGAGAGAGGGTTGAGACAATGATTGAAATAAAGGACATCAAAATCGGCAACAAGAAATTAGCCACGATCTTGAAAAATCATCAGAAGTGGCTCAATAACGAACCGGGGGGGGTGCGTGCCGACCTGAGCTCCGCCAACCTGAGCTCCGCCAACCTGAGCTCCGCCGACCTGAGCTACGCCGACCTGAGCTCCGCCAACCTGATCTCCGCCAACCTGAGCTCCGCCAACCTGAGCTCCGCCAACCTGAGCTCCGCCGACCTGAGCTACGCCAACCTGAGCTACGCCAACCTGAGCTACGCCAACCTGATCTCCGCCGACCTGCGCTACGCCAACCTGCGCTCCGACCTGAGCTACGCCAACCTGAGCTACGCCAACCTGAGCTACGCCAACCTGATCTCCGCCGACCTGCGCTACGCCAACCTGCGCTCCGCCAACCTGAGCTCCGCCAACCTGCGCTCCGCCGACCTGCGCTACGCCAACCTGAGCTCCGCCAACCTGCGCTCCGCCGACCTGCGCTACGCCAACCTGAGCTCCGCCAACCTGCGCTCCGCCATAAACTTATCTGATCTCATGGTTGCAATGACGAAAATCTCACCGGATACCGGCGAGTTCACCGCATGGAAGAAAGTCAATACCTCGGGCGGAAGTGCGATTGCACGGCTCGTGATCCCCGCCGATGCAAAACGCAGCAACTCTACGGGCCGTAAGTGCCGCGCGTCGAGCGCTATTGTCATCGCTCTCGAGACTGTCACGGGCGAAGCGCTCCCTGCTGATACCGTGGCCTGGTCGAAACGGGATAAAGCATTTCCGTATCGCGTCGGCGCTACGCTTGTACCCGACTCGTGGGACGAGAACAGATGGGGCGAATGCTCGCACGGCATCCACTATTTCATCACACGGGAAGAGGCGGTTGATTTCTAGGCGATACCGGCCTCCGGGCCGTGAGCAGTGGCGGCGGCGAGACTGGCGCGCGATAGCGTGTACCAAGAAGCGAAAGCGATGCACTGCCACTTTAGAAAGCCTGCGCCGTGTCTATCGGGACACAAGCCACTAAGCTGGCACCGAGCGGCGCAGGCAACAGATGGGCGGCTGGGATTATCGCTACCTGGCACGGCATGAGATAGGACTAGCCGCCCATCACTTTGGAGAACAATGACAGAACACGCAGAGCAAGCCGCATTTTGTGATTGGATGAACGTACAGTATCCAGATGTGCTGTACTTCTCTATTCCAAACGGCGGATGGCTGGCTGGTGACGCGGGCCAGCGCGCTGGGCAAATGAACAAGCTCAAAGGTGAAGGATTGTTGCCTGGCGTCGCCGACCTGTTCATTGCAGAACCGCGCGGTGAGTTCAAGGGGATGTTCGTGGAAATGAAGCAGCGCGGCGGGAAACTAAGCGACAATCAGAAGTGGTTTCTTGCCGAGGCTGAGAAACGCGGATACTTTACGGCGGTCGCCATGAACGGCTTCGATGACGCGCAAAATATAACCGAGTGGTATCTAGCACAGTAGCCGCACAGCGGCGAGGAGATGAGATGATGCGCAAAGAACCAAGTGATGAGTTGTTGGATGCGCTGGGGAAAATTGCAGATAGCATTGACAATATCATGGCGGCTACTGAATTGCCGCTACCGCCCGCGATGCACCTCGAGCAGATCAAATACCGCTTGCCTGAATGGTCGGCACAAATCAAGGGAATTTATGTTGAATTGTGCGGCGAAAACCCCTGGGAAGAATGACCCGCTACTTAACTCTCTCCCTGCTCCTTCTCTGCGCCTCCTGCGCCCCCGTGACCGCCGGCGCATCGGTGCCGCTTTCCAGCCCGCAGGCCTCGCCCGTGCTGCTGACCGCGACGCAGTTTGTCACGCCGACCGAGACGCCCAGCCCGACGGTTGACTACCAGGCCACGACCAACGCGGCACAGGCGACCAGCGACTATACCCGGCTCCAGGCCGTCCAGATCGCAGCGACCGCCAGCGAGGCCGCAGCGACGCGCACGCAGGCAGCGTTCGGCCTGGCGCTGACCAGCGACGAGAGCAACCGGGCAGCGGGGGCCACGTCTCAGAGCATCCGGGCCACGCAGGCTGTGATCGAAGCGACGCGCACGGCGGACGGGGAAGCAATGGCGATTGCGGCGCCGACGATAATTGCGGCGATGACGGCAGCGACGTTCACGCAGGCACACGAGGTGACGGGCTTTGTATTCAACGGGATCGCGGCGCTGATTGCGCTGGCCGCTGTGTTGGTGGCCGTTGCGTGGAGCGTCGCAAAGCTGAGGCAGCCGGTCGACGTCAACGTAGCGGACGGCTGGCAGCCGATCCCGCCCGAGCCAGTAGAGCGCGCGGTCAACACGGTAGCGCCTGGCGTGTACGACCTAGACACGGTGCCGCCGGGAGATCCCGCGAAGTTTGGCGAGTTTTGCCGGTATGCCCTGAGTGGCAGCCCGCTTGGTTCCGTGGCCGTGGTTGGCGCGGGAGTGTATGGGTCGTACAGTCAGTACAACCCCGTGCGTGATTGGCTCAAGAAGAAAGAATATATCTTGCTGGGCGCGGATGGCGCGGGAAGTCTATCCAAGAGCGGAAAAGAGTTCTGCCATGATTGGATGGCAGCATCCTCCTCCCCCGTCCCGCCAGATGGCCAAAAATAGCCCCCTATTGGTTATGTTTGCAACAATAACGATCATAACTACGCTAGGGGGGTGGGCGGAGACGCCCGGAAAGGTCGAAAAATGAGCAGATACTTGGCTTTTATGTCGGTGTGTTTTGTCGCGTCAACTCTCATTACCCTGATTATATTGGACCGGAGCGCAGCGTACTTCATCATGGCGATTTCCGCGTGCCTGGCGCTGGCGTCAATTGCCTGGAGTTTGGCTAATCCAGTGGAAGGCCCTAATGCGTAAACTCCCGACCTACCTGACCGCTATAATTCTGACCTGCACCGTGCCGCGCGTGGCTGATTTCGGTATCGTCTACATGCACGCCTGGCCGGTCATTGCCTGGGCGTTCTCGCTTGTCATCGCTCTCGGCGTATGGGCGTCAGCTTACTTTACCCGCGAGCACGTGACCAGCGATGACCCGAAACGCCGTCGCCAGTCTGACCAGGTGCGCAGGCAAGCAGGCGCGTGGATGCTGTTATTCGTCATTGTTGACGGCGGCTTCAACTTGCTTGACGTGTGGCTGGCGTTACCAGGAGGAAGTGTCCCGGTTTTGCAATTCGGCGCGCTGGTCTACGGAGCGTTCCCAACCGTTGCGTCAGCGGCGCTAGGGTCGCTCCAGGGCGCTGTAGATAGATTGCCAGCGGGGGCGCAGCATAAGTACCCGCTGCTTATCTCGCTCAAGTCGCTAGCGCAACGGCGCATCAACGACGCGCTAAAGCGGCCAGCGAAGGCAACGAAGCCAGCGGCCGCAGCGGAGCCGATATTAGCAAGCAGCGAAGGTTTATTCAAGTGCTCCCGCTGTGAGTACAAGACCGACCCGGCGGACAGCGATTTCATCCAACAGAAGCGCATGGCGGGACACAGCAGCAGCCATACGCGAGCAGACGCGAGAAGGGTGACGAAATGAGCGACGGCGACCCGCTCCATGGCACGTCTGCGTTCAATCGCAACGGCTTCTTCGCCGCCATGCAACTGACTGGCGGATACAAGGCGCTTCGTCTATTCCTCGCCGCATCCTACCAGCCGAACTACCGCGCCGAGACATCGGACGTGCGGGAAGCGGTCGAGATATGGCCGCGCAATGGGAAGGCATGGACGGGAGAAACGCGATAGGCAACACATGTTGTTTTGTTGTATAATGAGGGGTGACATGACAAAGAAACGCGTTCCAATCGTTGTAGAGTTTGATGCCTATCTTCCCCCGGTGACTTCCGCTATCCTAATAAGCGGGACGGGGGATGAAATGCAAATCAAGTTATCCATAGCACTCAATCAGTCCCCCGGCGCGTTGCGTATGTCGAGCATGACCGGCAAGCGCCTTCACATAGTAATTACGGAACTCCCCGACCTATCGCCAGCGGAAAACATAAAAACGAATGACAAACACAGCAGAGCAAACCCCCTCTACGCTCCCAAAACTAAGTGAACAACACTTAGTTTTTGCCGAGGCTTATTTGCGCTGTCTCAACAGGACGGATGCTTATCAAGAGGCGTACCCAAAGGCGACTAGAGAGACGGCGCGGCGCGGTGGCTCTGCACTTATGACAAACCATGACATTGCGGCGTACATTGACGCCCGCATGGCTGAACTAACCATCAAGCCTGCCGAAATTCTGCGGCGCATGTCGGACATGGCGACGGCCAGCCTCAAGCCGTTTATCCGCATCACGGGCGAAGGCTTTGTATACTTCGACTTTTCGGACCCCGAAGCGCAGGACTACCTTTATCTCATAAAGAAGATTGAGAGCAAGCGCACCCGGCGCTGGGAAGGTAGCGGGGAGAACGCGCAAGAGTGGGAAGACGAGTGGGTAAAGGTTGAGTTATACGACGCGAAGGACGCACTGGAGAAATTGGGCAAGCAACATAAACTCTTCACGGATCACGTAGACTTGACCAGCGATGGCAAGGCGCTCCCCCTAGAAGTCCATCTGTACATGCCAGAGAACAAACGGGAAGACGATGGCGGAGAATAGCGTTATTGAGTTGCGCCCCCAGCCCGGCAGACAGGAGCAGTTCCTTTCCTCGTCTGCCGATATTGTTATATTCGGCGGGGCGGCCGGCGGTGGAAAAACCTGGGGGCTGCTGCTTGAGCCGTTGCGGCACATCAACAACCCGAAGTTTGGCGCGGTCATCTTCCGCCGCACCGTCCCCGAGTTGACCCGAGAGGGCGGTATATGGGATGAGGCCGGGGATATGTACCCGCTGTTGGGCGCCGTGCCAAACCAGAATGAGCACGCCTTCAAGTTTGCGAGTGGGGCGAAGATTGGTTTTGGCGCTATCCAGTATGATACGGATTTACAGAGCTGGCGTAGCGCTCAAATCCCGCTGATCGGCTTCGATCAGTTAGAGACGTTCACGGCCAAGCAGTTCTTCTACATGATGAGCCGCAACCGCTCCATGTCGGGCGTTCGTGGCTACATTCGCGCAACCTGTAACCCGGAGCCGGGCTGGTTGGCTGACTTCCTGGCGTGGTGGATTGCGGATGATGGCTACGCCGATTTATCCCGTGTTGGGAGATTGCGTTATTTTGTGCGCCTGCAGGATGTGACGCACTGGGCAGACACGGCGCAAGAGTTGATAGACCGATTCCCCGGCAGTCTGCCAAAGTCTGTTACGTTCATCGTATCGACAATCTTTGACAATAAGATTTTGCTGGCTAAAGACCCCGGCTATCTCTCCAACCTTCAGGCGCAAGACCTGGTAGACCGCGAGCGGCTGTTGGGTGACGCAAAGCGCGGCGGCAACTGGAAGATACAGCCGACGGCGGGCAAGGTATTCAATCGAGCCTGGTTCCAGATTGTTCCGGCCGCGCCCGCCAATGGTTCGATTGTGCGTTTTTGGGATCTGGCCGCCACTGAGAAGAAAATAGGCGGGAAGAAAAAGAACGATCCCGACTATACCGCCAGCACGAAGATGCAAAAGACGGGCGGTATTTACTACATTCTGGATGCGACCGCTGACCAGATCGACCCAGCGCAAACGGACACGCAAATCAAGAACCTGGCGGGCCAGGATGGCAAGCAGGTAGCAGTGCGCTTTGAGCGCGAGGGCGGCGCAAGTGGAAAGCGGGACAGTGTACACAATGTAACGATGCTGGCCGGCTACGATGTGGTTGGCGTAGAGCCGCAGGGCGACAAAGTGACACGCGCTAAAGCTTTCAGTGCCCAGGCACTAGCGGGAAATGTCAAAATCGTTGAGGGCGCATGGAATGAGATGTGGCTTGTCCAGATGCACGGCTTCCCCGAGTTGCCGCACGACGACATACCAGACAGCGCCAGCGGGGCGTTCAATGAGCTGGTGGAGATCGAGATTGACTGGGGAGAAAGCACTGGCGCTGGACAGGTTGAGGAGTATAATAACCCGTGGCAGATCGGAGGCGGCGATTTTACCCCGCCCTGGCTGGAAGGTAATCAATGACACGTAAACGACACGCAACAAAAACAGTGAACTTGGAAGCCGCGCCCATGCCGTCCCTGTCTCCACTCGGGGCGCATAGCACGCTGAACAACGCCAATCCAGGCGTAGCGCAGCCAGCGACCACGGATGACGGTACTCAGATCATGCTCTACGAGCGCGGCACATCCGGCCTGCGTGCGTTTGCGGGCTTCGTTACCGAGGCCTACAATACACAACTCACCTGGCCGACCGTAGAGCCGCTATATCGCCGCTTGATTCGCAGCACCCCGGAGATGGTAGTGGTGCGCCAGGCGTTCACGACTTGGGCGCGTGGCACAGACATGATCTGTGACTTGCCCGAAGATGCGAACGACGATGACAAGAAATTTCAAGAGTTTTTCTATCAGTGCATGAACCAGGACTTAGAGGGCGGCCTTGACCGCTTCAAAGAGACGATGGTTGCCAACGTGCCGTTCTACGGCTGGGGATGGTGGGAAGTCGTGCCGGGTATCCGTAGCTCGAAGTGGGTACCTCCGACAGTGGACGATAAAAGTCCAGACCCGTGGCGCTCTCGATTTGACGATGGCCTGATTGGCTTCCGCCGCCTGGCGTTTCGCTCCCCGTCGTCCTTCTACCGCTGGGAGTTCGACACCCGCAAGCACCTAACGGGCATGATCCAGCGCGACTGGCCCGCGTTTACCCCTGTGGCTATCCCGCTCAACGAATCGCTACATATGACGTTCGGAGATCCCAACAACCCCGAAGGCCTGTCACCACTCGAGGCCGTTTGGCGCTTGGAGCGTTTGCGCTTCGGGTTGGAGGTAGTGCAGGGGATTGGCTTCGAGCACAGCGCTGGGTATCTGGACATTACCAAGAGCACGCCGGGAGCGTTTGGCGCTACGGACCTGAAAAATATCAGCGATGCGGCCCGCGCCATTTTGAGCGCGCAGGCTGGAAATTATGCAGTCTGGCCCAACGGCGTTGTGGGTGCCGTAAAGGATACGCCATTTGCCGCAGCCGCCACGATCCTTGACGCGATCAAACACTACAGCGTGCTGATGCTGACCGTCTACATGATGTCATTCCTCGGGCTCAATAGCATGACCAATGGCGGCAGCCGGGCCGCGACCGGCGACGTGTCGCAGCTGGGCGTCGTCAACTTCAATAGCATGATGGAAGGCTTCGCCGGCCAGTTCTACAATCAGGCATTCCGTCGCCTGTGGAACTGGAATAAAGCCAGCTTCCCGCAGTCGCAAGGCCTGCACTCAATCCGCTTTACTGAAGTTTCGAAAGATTACGCGCTGACCGAATTGAGCCAGTTTATCACCGCGTTCAGCGGCGTGTTTGCCGTGAGCGATGACGACAACAAGGCCGTCCGCCAGCGCAGCGGCTTCCTCCCTGAGACCGTGCCGGACACGACCGAAGAACCAACCCCGCCACCAGACGCAACGGATGAGAACCAACCTCCGGCTGATGGCGGCGCGGAAGAGCAGCCCAAGCCGGGCGAGTTCTCGCACCGGGCGCAATTGGCACAGCTGCTCATGCAGGAAGAAAACCATGCCCGCGCCCGCCGTTGAACTGACTGCTAAAATCCTGGTAGAACTGGGGCTTGGTAACTATTCCTCGACCCGCTCCGACCTATGGTACAGCGTCTATTCTGCGGTGTATGGTGCGGCTGGGCAGAACGACATGAGCGGTTTCCGCTACGCCATGAAGAAGGCCATCACTACAGCATTCCTTGATGCGGCAGAGACGGCCTGGCAGGACGGTGGCAATCGGCTGCCGCTAGAAAAAGACGTTCAGGAAGTTTACCAGGCCATGCTTGACCAGCAGACGGGCGCGATCGACGACCTAGTGACGACCGTAAAGGCGTTTGCGCGAAATGACGATAACACCGACCAGCAGTATCACGCATTCGCCACTGCCCGCGCTGATGGGTATGCCGACGGCCTGGACGGGCTGTATGGCAGGATCAAAGTTTTGTCAGCGGGCAACAAGATGCTGACGTTCGACGGCGACGACGGCGCGGAGAGTTGCGCGGATTGCCAGCGCATGAAGGGCCAGCGCCATCGCGCTTCATGGTGGGAATCGCACGGGCTTGTCCCGCGGCCCGGAAACGATAACTATGAATGCGGGAACTGGAAGCACTGTCACCATTTTCTCAGAGACGACGAAGGAGCGATGTATACATTATGAACACTTACAATGCTGTGGCTACACCAGAAACTACGTCCACGACCGCTGTCATTGCCGATGGGTACGGAAAAGGCAAACTGCGCGATGGTAAAAAGTTCTACCGCGCGCGTTTTGTCGTGATGGGCGCAGAGCGCTACTCCAGGCGCATTGCCAAAACCGCCACCACCGCGCTGGTCTATGGGCGCATGGTTCTGGCGCGACTGGGGCGTCTCCAAAAGGTAGCGAATGCTTGACGCTGAACGCGAGTTTTGGATAACCCAGCGGGCCGCGCTTATCAAGCGGGCTTTGGCGTTGCAGGAAGAACGCGCCGCGCTGCTGGAGCAGGTCGCCGCAATTGAGCGGGCGTATGGATTGAAACCGCACGCCACACGCACAGAAAGATACCCTGCGCCAATTACCCTTGTTGAAGATTGATAGTTGTGGTAGTATCTTGACATAGCGGTACGCATTCGTGCGGCCCGCACAATAACAGGAAACGCGCAAGCGGTGCCCGTTTGGTCTCAGGACCAGCGGACACCGCTTTTTGTTTTCAGGAGCCAATACAATGCCGCGTAAAGTAAAAGAGATTAGCAACGTCATGTTTGTGGAGCTTGCTTCGGGTGCGCCTGATACCGTCGCAACGATTGACGGTATGGCCCCCGGCTCATTCGTCTCCATGAGCGGGAAGCGCATCACGATCAACGCGGCGGAGTTTGGGGAGTACATCGCCCATACTCAGAGCGTGCTCGATAGCACGAAAGACAGCAACGGTAATATCGTTGGCCTGCCGATTGACCAGGACGGGCACGACCACAAGGGCGGCGCGGGCTGGATTGTCGGCGTGGAGCGTGACCCATCCCGCAGCATCCTGCGCTTTGCAGTGCGCTGGACACAGATAGGCGCTGATCTGATCGGCGGCAACATCCGGCGCTTTTTCTCTCCCAGTTTCGACCCTGAGCAAAAAGTTATCTTGGGCGGATCCATGACCAACAGCCCAGCCAGCCGCGACAGCCAGTATCGTATGATGCTACGCCCCACCGAATTGTCCGCCAATATCCAGGCGTTCGCAATCAGCGATAGTATGGGCTCAATTGTCGCCGGCGTGTGCGATGAGTTCCACGAGCAATTCGGATGTATGGACATGATGAACATAGTGGATGAAGACGCTTATTTCCGTGTCTTTCAGTGGCCGTCATCCCCAGAGGTCTACGATGATTACTTGGTTGCCGTCTCGTATGACGGAGACGATTTATACAAGGTCGGTTATACCGTTGATGGCACGACCGGCGAAGTTGTATTCACCCCCCGCCCCGAATGGGTGGGCTTGAAAATCACTTATCAGGAGCAGCCCCAAATGGTTGAACAATCCGCTTTTGTAAAGGATTTGACCAAGCTTTTGCAGCGTTTCACCGGGCAGAAACCGACGCCCGATAACGGAAAAAACGAACAAGGAGCAAGCGATATGGCTAACGGTGCAACACCAACCACTGCCGATCTGATGGCTTCACCCGAGGCCGTCGCATTGATCGAAGAGCGCGTCAATCAGCGCGCTGCTGAACTCGCCAAGCAGGCCGAACGCAAGGGCCAAATTGAAGACTTTGCCGCAAAGATGACCGGCGGCGAAACTGGCAAGGGCTACGGTCTCGCTTATCCCAAAGACAAAATGGTTGCCACCCTGCTGGCTATGCCGGAAGCGCAAGCCGCCGAGATCATGGCGATGCTCGAGGCAAAGGCCGTCAAGTTTGTGGAGTTGGGCCACGGCCACGATTTCACCGACAACAAAGAAGCCGTCCCCGCGCAGTATGTCCAGCTCCTGAAGGAGTGGGTCAAGGGCGGGAAGACTGCCGATGAGTTTTTCTCCGTCAATCCCGAGATCGGCAAAGCCGAACAATTCGACCTGTCGGCCTATGAGCCGAAGAAGGAAGGCAAATAATGACCACGCTTGCAAACGATATCAGCATCCGTGTGCTGGGTGACGAGTTCACCCGCGACTATCCGGCCTCCGTTGTGGCTGGGCAGACCATCTACAAAGGCGCGCCCGTCATCATCGACCAGAGCGTCGACACCACCAACCTCGTGACCGCCGATGGCGTGACCTGCGTTGACGGTGACGTCTTCGTTGGCATTGCGGCCGGCAAAGTCACAACGACCACGGGCGGCGCTGCACAGCGCGTGACCGTTCACGGCTACCCGGAAATCATCGGCATCCCGTCGACCGTCTTCACCGTGGCCGACCTGGGCAAGACCGTGTACGTCTCTGCGTTCACCGCTACCGGGCTGACGCTCTCCGCCTCCAATGGCGCTTACCCGAAGATCGGCACCCTGTTCGATGTCTACAACGGGTATGCCTGGATCGAGTTGGTCGCCCCCGCCGTGTTGGATGTCCCGTAAAGGAAAATGACAAATGACTATTACCACGAACGTTCCCGATTTCATGGTGATTGGCGCTCGCACGGGCTTCCTGGCCGCGATTGACCTGGACGCGCCTTCCGATTACAAGCGCTTTGCCACCACCGTAAACATGACCAGCAAAGAATTGACGCTGGTTGACCTGGGCGGCGCGCCTATGCCTGTTTCCGCAAAGGGCAGACGTGAACAGCAAGACTTCATCGAAAAGACCATGAAGATCAACTCCCTGCCCTGGGAAATCACCGTTCCGATTTCTTGGAACGCGATTCAGGACGACCAAACCGGCACCCTGAACAACAAGGTCCGTGCAGCGGGCGAGAACTTCATGATCGACATGAACCGCCTGTGCTTCGACATGCTCGATAAGGGCAACGTCACCACGACCTACCCCGCCGGCTACGATGGCCTCGCTTTATTCTCCGCTTCGCACGTTGACAGCGGCGGCAAGTACACCACCGTGCAGAGCAACACCAACAGCAAGAGCCTGACCCCCGACAACTTCAACACCGTCCGCGCTGCTGGCCGCAAGTTCGTCAACGATCAGAACGTGCCGTGGAACTTCACGCACAACCTGCTGATCGTCAACCCCGACGACGAACGCAATGCCGCACAGATCAAGTCCAACCCGTGGGTTGGCTTCTCCGCTGACCGCACCGTCAACC
>Ga0265322_10000120_pt1 | contig 36348 bp, 29 predicted proteins | sample 41222metaG_FD_193584 | JGI IMG/M metagenome (GOLD analysis project Ga0265322, IMG submission 193584) | Rhizosphere microbial communities from Carex aquatilis grown in University of Washington, Seatle, WA, United States - 4-12-22 metaG | ecosystem: Host-associated > Plants > Roots > Rhizosphere...
TGTCAATATTATATAATTTAGAACATGATTTACATTCATTTCTATACCCATCCTTTGATACCTTTCTGATATTAAAATTAGATATTTCTTTTTCTAAACCACATTTTTTACATGTTTTATAATAAGTAGCCATGATTATTGAGTATTAGTATAATTAAATGATATTGTCTTAGGTATAGAGCCAAATTTAGCTGTAATGAAATATTGTTTATCATCAATTAATCCTAATGCACCAACATTAAAATTTAAGTTCTGTGCTAAATCAACTTGATTAAGAGTACCAATACCAAGTTCATTATTTGTGATATTATCAGTAATATAAGCTCTAAAATCAGCTTCTTTTGATAATGATGTACTTCCATCAATTGTAAATCTCAAATTTATATCACCATTTACCATTCTTTCAGCTACAGCTAATGATATTCGATCAACATCGTTTTCGCTTGCACTAGGTGCCTGTGTCTGTGAACCCTCACTAGATGTTGTATTGTCATTAGATGCAACTTGATCTTGTGATGGAGTATTATTTGCAATAGTATTGCTATCTGATAATTTGCCAAAAGCAAAAGCATTTACATTACCATCATAATCATCATTGATCAGATTCTTGATTGAATATCCAGAGCCATTTGATTTTGCAATATAATCAGCTCTAGCATCATAAACATGTGTATTTGCATAATAATTAAATGAAAGCGCATTTTGTAATTTATTTATCGGACCAGCAAGTGTTGATCCACCAATAAATTTAAATGAAATAGTTACATTAGCTATCATTGGTTGAACACCAACGCCTTCTGGGTTAAGGTCCCAAACCAATGGTTCATAATCAATTGAAAGACTATCAATGATTATTTTTGTATTATAAAAATCTCCAATTCGTAATATACAAACTGGTGGTCTACCAAATGCTAGATTATTCGCACCTTGTGTTTCAAGTGTTGGTCCTTGTCTAGTACATTGTTGCAAGAAAGTAAGTCTTGAATTCAATCCTTCTGGTGTAGTAGAATGGAAAGCAGGGTGAAAGTATTTTATTTTTTCTCTGAATTTATCAAAGATAAAATTATCAGTTTGATTTAATTTTTCAAAATAATCGCATTCACTATAAAATCTGTTTGTGATACTTGTATTTACAGTAATATTATTATTTGCTGGTGGGGTTACAGGGTCTGGTGTTATTTCACTAGCAGCTAATTGATTGTCGAAAATAAATTCGACATTTGTTCTTCTATCTGTCTTACATGAAATAGTATCAACTGGTCCATCAACAACACAACTACTCTCGCTAGATGTTAATGCAATATTTGTTCTTGCTTTAATTCTTGAATTCTTATAATTATCATCCTTTCCAGAATATAAATTAGCTTTCAAATATGTTACCATACTTTCAGTTCTACTATTAGCTAAAATTTCATTATAACTAGCATTACCTTGTGGACTAGCATATGAAGTAACATTAACAACACAGTGTGGACACTTAGTATCTAAATATGTTGCTAGAGCTGAAATATATGCTGGATCAGTTATACCACTATAACTAGTTCCATCAATTGTTGTTGGATTTTTCCAACCATTTAAACCATAATTTTCATTATCAGTCCAAGATGATTGACTTGTTACACCACCAACAAAAGAACCAATACTAAAACCAGATGTATAGACATCATAATCAATTTTATCTGAAGGCGTTGAACCACTTAATCCACTTTCATATCCGTCAGAAAAAATAATATCCATATCAAATGAATCATTTGCATAATAAAAATCAAATGCATCTGGTGGCGTTTCAGGAACTAGGGTTTTTGTTTGTGTCTGTGTTATATTTTTAGAAACAATTTCACTAATTTCAGATACGGTTAATTTATCAACAAATCTTTGTGATGGGTCTATACAACCAGCAAAGAATGAAGCAACATAATGATCATCAGGTCCATTGCTACCTTTAAATGAATTAACATAACTAGGATGATCAACAATTATTTGAAAAGATAAATTTCCACCTCTTTCTGTATTGTTATATGTGTATACTGGCTCACCTCTACCAATAAAATTATTAGATTCCCAATTTGGTGTTGATGTTTCACTGAATTGAATGTTATAAGGAGGGAACCACATGATTCTACCTCTTTTTCCTGATATCAAATCTCCTGGACCTTGTTCACATGGTATTAAATCATTAACCTTATCAAACCAAGCTAAATTTTCCAATGATAACATATATTTCTTAGGATCATCAACTGCATCAGTTGAATATGGGGATACTTTCACAAATCCATTATCATCCAACACTGATTCACCATAAAATTGATGTCTGTATGGGTATACTTCATCTAAACCTTTATTTCTAACTAATTTAGATACTTGATCATATCTATCTCTTGTTGTCCAACTTCTGCAATATGTTTCATCAGCTGTTTTAAATACAGAACCCCAGTGTCCATCCTCACTAAAACTGTTTTTAGACATCACTGCGCTACCTTTAGAGATTCCTAGACCAACTACTGCCGTTTGTATTTGACTGGCCTCAGAAACGCTCATATCGCCTTTAGCGGTCACTATATTCAACATTCCATTAGTGTTGAATAATAATTGAGTTTTTGCCAATAGAGTTTTTCTATCACCAACAAATGGTTGATAGTCTGGAATTGAATTTACATTACCACCTAGATTGGTTCCCCAAGAAAATGTTGGTGTTTTTATATTTGATTCACTAAAGCTTTCTAAAAATTGACTTGAGAAATCTTTAAAGCCATATTTATCAATCATTGCAGATCGATTATAACTTATTTCTGGTATTGGTCCTAATCCAGTTGTTATGAAGTTATAAATTATACCATCAGCATCACTGAAAGCATAGACATTTGGATTGATTGCTTTTTCACCTTTATTGTTCTTAAAACCTGGAGCGTATCCACTTCTAAAATGTGAAGTTTCTGGATTATCATGTACAGTTGTACCATTTATATTAGCAAACATATTGGCAATCAAAGCAGTTACTTGCCCTTTACCAGTATTTAAAATCATGCTATTTGCACGTTCAATATTTGAAGAATCACTTTCAGATAAAAAGATAGAGCCAGCATCATTCAAATAACTCTTAGGTAATGTAAATCCAAGTATTCTTGCTGTATAATCAGCTACTCGTCCACCATTACTTGAAGGAACAGTAATTTTATAGTTTGGTCTGAATCCAGCAAGTGTACCATTTTTAACCAAGCTCAATAAATTATCTTGAACATTTAAAGACCCTAAAATATCTTGTTCAACATTGAATGCAGCATTATTTGCCAATGCCAATGCTAATTGTTGACCACCTATTAATCCTAATTTTGTATCATTAATCAATCCTGTTGCTCCTAATACTCTACCAGCTAGACTTGCTCTAATATCAAAATTTGGTACAACACCACCTTGAGATACACCTAAGCCTTGACCATTTAAAATACTACCAATAACATTTGATGCTTGAATGCTTCCACTATCACCAATATTTAATGTACCATATGTATCTAGATATCCATTTATTTGTTGATTGAATCCTGGAGGTTGTAATGAAATCCAATCAGCTACGTCAACTTGACTATCAGTTGATAAATATAAATTTCTTAGTGTTGCATCTTTTCTATAATTAGCAGTAACTGTTTTACCCATTAAACCATAATTGAAGACATCTTCATTTGAAGAAGTTGGATATGAATCAATACCTTGTGGAAATTGAGTATTCCCGAATGGACCTTGTGTTGTTGTAATATTATCAACAGTTAATAATGAAGGTGAATTTGGATCAGTATTCTTAAATCTATTTTGAAGAATGGCTGTATCATAACGTAATAACCCTTCTGTCTCCAATGGTAAACCAAATGGTATTGTATTTGCATTTGAGTTGATGGATGTATCTAATACTGGTTCACCAATTCTAGGACTACCATTTAATGAAGTTGATATGGTAGGATAAACTGGTAATAAATTCTTATTTAAAAGAAAATCTCTAATACCATAAGAAACTGCAATATCGTTGATATTGTTCTTTGTACTTGGTGTTGGTGACGAAGTATTATAAAATGCCATTATCTTATTTATTAATAAATATTAAGATAATCAATTTTACTTAAAAATAAAGATCAAGTATTTTATATGAAAATAAGTTAAAAATAAAAAGAATCATATTCATCTGATGCAGACCTTGAGATAAGCATTCTCAAGACTCAGAATAAATAGATTCTTTCTATAGTAAAGGGTTATTAAAGGTCTTATAAAGACATAATTTCTAGCAAAATTTAAATGGAATTATTTATAACTTTTATTATATTCTTATTTAAAACATTTATATTAGAAATAGATAATATTTTTATAATGCAAAATTACGGTTTTTTAACCACAATGTCAAGTCATCTCTACAAATACTTTGTATCAAACTGATTATCAACCAAATAATTTATGGTTTCTGTACTTGATTTTGAACTGTCTTACTTTCAACTTGAATCAATTTGGTTATTTGTCTTATAAATTGAGGGTCTTTCAACAAATCAACTGAAATACTACCTCCACCTGGAGTTGTTACCGTTAATTGACCATTAATATTTAAATCACCAAATTCATGTTTGATAACATTACTCTGTGAATTAGATACTGCTTTAGCAACTGGACCAGTGTTTTTAGTTGTTAAGAAGCTATCAGCATCATCAATTGGTCTAATCATACCTTGAGCTAATATACTTCTTTTTGTTCCTCCTTGTTGATTGATTTGATCAACAAGACTTGGTGATATACCATCATTTACTTTATCACCATACATTTCATCACCAATAACCTTACCAGCTGTTCCACCTAAAAATGATCCACCAAGAGCACCAGCTATTGGTACAATATAAGATAAACCACCTGTTTCTGGTGCTAAAGCAGTTGCACCAGCCCAACCAAGTCCACCACCAAGTATTCCACCAATCATACCAGTAGTATCTCCTTCTTTTGTGTCTTGATTACCAAGACTTTTAGAAATACTAGCACCTGTTGAGATACCTAAATAAGTTCCAGCGGCTACACCAATTAATGGACCAGCTATACCAGCGAATTGCTTAGCCATCATTGCAATGGCACTTCCCGTTCCACCACCTAATGTACCTATATTAAATCCTTGAGCTAATGCTAATCCATTCATTACCCAACCAGCTTTTTCCATCATCCAACCTAAACCTTTAGTTGCTAAATAACCAATTGCTGTTGCTAATGGATTATCAATCAATATACCAGCAAATTTTGAAATCCAATCACCAACCATTCCAGCAAATTTTTCAATCTTCTCACCCCATTTTCCATCTGTGAATTTTTTCACAAGTCCTTTTATTTTAGGTAATAAACCAGTATTAATTGAATCTATTAATGGTAATAATAATACTTTAAACATATTAATAGTATTGGTCAAAGCATCATCAAAATTGATAGCTGCTTGTGCTTGTTCTTCCATGGATTTTTTCTCATTCATCTGTGTTTGAAGAGTTTTATAATCCATTTGTGTTAATTGTTTTAAGAACTTAGGTTTACCATCTACTATTATAGATGCTGTCCCGTTTTTATCAAATGTAGCAGTATTTGCAATAAATTCTTTTTCTTCATCACTCATATTAAAAGATATTTGACTCTTAATCTCTTTAAGTTTAAATGCATTTTTACCAGCAGTGACTAAATCATCATATGCAATACCTGTTTGTTCAGCAACTTGTTTCAACCTAGACATTTCCATTGTTGACATTTGAATACTTCCATCCTTAGCAAATTTAGCTGATGCAGCAGCAGCATTACCAATCTCCTCAGTTAACCCTTCCATATCATTACGAGCCATATACATCAAATGGAATGGATCAGCCATCTTAGCCCATTCACCACCCAATACTTGCAATTGAGCAGACATATTAACTGCACCTTCAACATCCCATAACTTATCAGCAAACCCAGTAGCAAATTGCATATCAATACCTAATTTACTTACAGTTTCAGCCATCTTAGCTAATCCTTTAATACCACCCTTAAAGTTATAACTGTTAAGCAACTTCATATTACCAGATATATTTTTAATAACCTTAGATGAATTAAGCCCCATTTTATGTGAATCAGTAACTGCTTGATCAAGATAATCACGTGTGTTTTTAGCCGATAGTCCTTGTTGATCCATATCAGCTACCATTTTAGCTGTTCCATCAGAACCCAAGCCAGTTGCTGCTGCTATTTGCGTAACAGCTTTAAGTCCATCTTGTGATAAAATAACATTTCGACCTAATTCATCTGAATAATCACCTTGCATCTTAGTCAAATCCTCAAGACTAATACCTAGTTGAGTTGAATATTTTGCTCCATCTCTCATACCACTAGTAAATCCAATACTCTGTTTGGATAATATACCCATTGTAAGAGCAGTCTTTTTCATGGACTTATCCATTTCAAATAAACCAAGACCCTTTATCTTTCCGTATCCTTGTTCAATTAAATCAGGAAGACTGGATAGTGTTTTAAGCATGGTAGCACCAACCTTGGCCATAACCATATTGGTTTTATTAGCTGATTTAAGATTATCATCTAATGCCTTACCTTGTGCTTCTAATTCTTTTGTTTGTTTTTGTAGAATTATTAAGATATCATTTTGATTCTTTTCTTCTACCACATCACCTTTAGCTCTTGCAGCTGCTATCTTATCCCTAACCTTAGCTTCAATCTTTATATTACTAGCTATTGTTTCATTGATTGCTTTAGCTTGCTTTAAACCATTAAGATATCCTTCAAGACTAGAAGTAACAGCAGCTTGCTGTTTAGCTTGTTCTTTTAAAAGTTCTATTGCTTCTCTTATTTCCTTGTTAGTCATTGATCAATTTATTTCTTTGGTTCTGTTGTTTGAGTAGGCTTTTTCTCTTCAGGTTTTGGTTGTATTGGTCGATAACCTGGAGATTCCTTTCTTAGTATTTTGAATTTAACATGTTCTTTTTCGAATTTAGTTACCTTAGTTCCTTTTTTTACAATTAAAATTATATTACAAATAAATCCATCCTCAATCTTGCTCAAACGCTTAAGCAATTCAATTCTATATTGCACTGATTGATCTTTATTCTTACTTGATAATGAAACGTTCTCACCTAATTCTTGTTTATTAACAATCACCTCGTAACCTTCATTATTCAACGCATCAAAAGTGTAGTTTAATTTTTTATTATCCTTATTATAAGAAATGCTTATATTATCAATTGGTTTTATTCTAATCTCTTTATCTTCGTTAAATTCAGCTTCTAATTTTTCAGTATTTTTCTTTCTTGTATAAGCATTGATAATTTCAAGTGTTGGTCCAATACCTTTTCCTGTTGCTTCTTTTCCTTTTAATTCAGCAATAAATAAATTCCAAAGACTTGGTTGTTGAAAAAAAGCATCTTTTAAATTTTGATCACTCAATATGTAATCCAAAGCTTTTTTTCCTTCAGCTTTTAATCCTTCCATGTCTTGTGTTTCATCTTCTTTTTCATGTTCTTCAGTTGATTTACAACTTGGTGTTGCTGAAACACCCATGATACCATTAATCCAAATCTTAGATGTTTTATCACCAGCATTTGCTTTAACCAATAAATTGAATGTTCGTCCACCATCACTTGTCTTCACAATATCCTTATTCAATTCAAAAAGATTTTCTTCTTGTTTATTTGGTTGATCATCATTTATTGCATCTGGTGTTCCTTGTATTGACATGATAAAAGAATCCCATTTCTTCAATTCAGCAATCTTAGTTTCACTTGTTAATTCTAGTGTAAATAAACCTTGGCTTCTTGATAAACAACAAAACATTAATTCTTCTTTATTGGACATATTAAGTTTAAGTCCTTTATCTTCGTTAAGCTGATTTAGGATAATACCCAAATTATTATTGATCTCATCAATGAATACTTGATTATCTTTATTTTTACCTTGATCATTAGGATCGATTGGTTTAGGTTCATCAACTTTATCAATTACTTTACCATTTCTAATTACTTCAATGTTTTTTATACCTGAAATATTTATTGGTTTCCATAATTTAATATCACCTAATTTGTCTTTTTCTTTTATCTTATGAACCCTTCTCAATTCTAGACCATTACCTTCTAAAGAATTATAGGTTAAGAAAAATCGATAATTAATATTAGTACTTCCAGCATCGATATTATCCATTTGGACCTGTCCTTGAAATACTTTGACAATTTTGAAGGTATTGGTTGAATTTTTGAAATCAATTTTAACCACATCTCCAACTTGTAATTTATTAATTACATTAGGAAATTTTGTCTCATTAATATAGGTTTTTAATCTATTAAACTGTTGTTCATTTAGGACTAACTTTTTCATTGAAATCTTTCTTATAAATATAAGAACTGCTGTTTTTAAGTAAATTAATTATTTTTGTCCGACTTTTGCTGTACAAAATGATATTTATTAGTATATTGATATTATGAGTAGAAATAGATTAAAACCAGAAATGCTTAAGATCAAGTTAAGCATCAGAATCAACCCAGAATTATCCAAAATTATTACTGATTTAGAATCAAACAAGTCCAAATATATTGAATATTTGATATATAAAGATTTAAAGGATAAAGGATTAATAAATGAAATGATGTTATGAGAACACCTAAATATAAAACTGAAGAAGAACGAAATGAAGCTAAACGTATAAATCGAAAGAAATATCGTGATGCTAATAAAGATAAGGTTAAAGAACAAATTAAAAATTGGCATGAAAATAATCCAGATAAAGCAAAGAAATATGCTAAAAATTGGGCTACTTTAAATCCAGAAAAACGTAAAATATCTTATAAAAAATGTTTTAATAAGTCAATGACTAAAATAAAAATACGCACATATCGAAAGAATAAATTTAAAAATGATCCGCTTTATAAATTAACAACTAATATCAGATCAAGTATTAGTCAATCATTTAAAAGAGCTAATAAAAATAAAACATTAAAAACTGAACAAATACTTGGATGTTCATTCGAGGAATTTAAATTACATTTAGAAAACCAGTTCCAGCCTTGGATGAATTGGGATAATAAGGGCAAATATAATGGTGAATTGAATTATGGTTGGGATATTGACCATTATATTCCATTGTCTACTGCAAAAACAGAGGAAAATATAATTCAATTAAATCACTATTCTAACCTCCAACCATTATGTAGTAAAATTAATCGAGATATTAAAAAAAATAAATTATAAATCACCCCTCTTCATCCTATTCTTCAATGCATCTCCACTAACCCTTGATTGGCGATTCCCCTTACTATTATTTGATTTGGTTTTCTCTTGTTGCTTTTCAATATGTTCTTGCTCTTGTTGTTTAGATTTCATTAATAAACTCAAATGAAAGCGTCTTTCATATACAGGAAGAGCCATAACATCACTATGAGTAAACCCTTTTAGGTGTTGTGTACAAATATGAACCTCTTCCAATAAGGAAGCTTTATAACTAGAAGTTAGGCCAAAAAAACTTGACGTTAAGTGGAAGAAAGGTTTTTACGGACCCACCTCCAGGAGTCCTTACCTCGATATTCAAGTCAATTCCGCTTTCGATCTTCTCAATATAATTGGTAAAGTCTTTAGCATCACGAATTCTTATTGAATTCGCAAATTCTCTGATGACATTTCTATCTCTGGTCCCATTCACTTCAATAATTGTTTTTTCCATCGTATATGTTGTTGAATTATTGACTGGAACACCATCTGCTTTTTCTTTTTCAATCATCTTTTCAATATCATCAACATCACCACATGTTAAAAGCTTAAATTTCACACTAGCTTTTGATAATGAAAATTTAAAATCGAATAATCCTTCTTGATCTGGTTCAGCACCTAGATTTTTTGTTTTAAGTTCATTAAGATTCACTTCAGTTTCAAAAGGCACACCTTTTTCATCCAATAATGTAACTGGATACATTTCACCATAACCAGTAGCTCTTAACCAAATCATAATAGCATTTCTATCACCAACATGTAGATTTTTATATCTTAAATCTGGCTCAAGCATTTTTCTATTCATAAGAATTTCTAAGAATTCACCACTTTGTAATAAATTAGGACTTGTTAAGATATTTTCATCAGCTGTTGTCATAAAAGAGACTCTAACATTCGCTCTTTTATTTGGATATAACTTACCTTCTGAAGGTAATGGAATCACATCAAATGGAGAATTGTAATTTGGTTGACTCAACTCGATAATATAAGGATTAATATTTGATGGATTTTGACCATAGTTATTTCCCAATCCATTATTTGATGGAGGTTGTGTTGGTGGAACATTATTGTTCATGTTGTTATTTTGTTGCATATTTTGGTTTGAATTTGAATAATCATTTTTTCTAATTGTTGCATTCTCAGCTTGTTTTTGATAATTCTGAATTTGAGACCTATTCTTTTCTAATTGTTCATCACGAAGTCTCATTTGATCTTCTGATTTTTGATACATTTCATTTACGTTATAACCTGATTTTGGTGTTTCAGCTAATGAAGGGTCTTGAACAACACCAGTTTCATCACGTTGTTTCATTTGATCTTCTGTTCGTCTCTTCATCATTGTTACAGCATCTATATGACCATTTGGTGTATCATCTGGTGCAATAGCATTAGTATAAACTTCATTTGTTACGACTTTTTTTTCAGCCTCATAAGCTAATATCTTAGCTTGTTCATTTGCATTTGCCATTTGTTCTTGTGTTGGAAACACACTAGGTTTTTTATCCATTTTAAAACGTTTGAATTTTTGTTATAGCTTTAAATAAATATAGGTGAATAAGTTTTTTTGTAAATACCACTAAATATAACGACTTATTGGTAAAAATAAAAGGGTTTATAAATGCCTCTCGACATAAATAAACCCTTTAAATAGTATTTTAACCTTAAATCGTTAAAAAACTTGTTAAATGATAAAATTATATGTATATTTGTACATGTTTTATATGATTTTAATAGGATTAGGGTTATTTTTTGGAGGATGTTCTAACCTGTTCGTAGGAGTATGGGATAAATCTTTAAAAAAGATAAATGAAATTATGATGAGTATAGGATTAATTTTATTACTATTTTGTTTATTATACCACTAAATGGATGATATTATTATCAAATACATACTAAATAATTTAGGTTGGTCTTGTTATCGTGAATACTATAATTCAGACAGTAATTGTAATTTTGTTACTTTTGAAGATAAAATAATTATTAAACATGTATTTGTATTTGAACTCCAAAGAGTTTTTGATATTTCAGAAAATCATTCAGTAGAATTAATAAAAAAGACAATTAAAACATATTTTAACATAGATGTATTACATTTCACTATTGATCTCTTATGTCAATTGCCTATTACTGGAAAGAATGGGTTAAACAGATTAGACAAATATGATTTATCAAACGATTTAGCTAAACAATTTATATCTGAATTAAAGATAAAAAATACTATAAATAATAACTTGGCAATTCAAGATCGAATTGCCATTCTTCAAAGAAAGTATAAAATACCACGTAAAACATTTATAATCGAAATATGAACAAATATATTAAAAATAATGAAAACAGACAAACAGCTAGAGAACTATATTTTAATGTGTTTTATATATTTGAACATCATAATTCTTGGATAATAAACTATAAAACAATAAATGAAAATGGTGAACTTATATTTGGACAAAAACAGTATAAAGCCACCTTCAACATTGGTCATGAAGTTAATATCAAAAATATGGAAGAAATTGAAATTTTACCTGATTTTGCTTATTGGACAGCTAATGCTCCAGAAACCAAATCCACAATAAAAAAAGTAATGAAAAATGGTACTAGACTTATTTAGTATCTATAATTAAATCGTTACATGTAAAAATAATTTTATTGATGTTAATCGCATCTTTAAATCTAATACTTTTAATGTGTTTAATAACCGATTCTCTATTCTTAAGTGTTTCTATAGCTATATCGTCAAGTTTCTTCGAATCTATATCATCAATCATTTCAAATTGTAAAATGTTATAAACTTTCCCATCAATATTTATTGCTTTGTAAGGAAATCTCATAATAACTTTATTCTTTTTAAAGTATGCATCTTCTCTACTAGCATTTATTTTACTACGTTTATTTTCAGAATAATGATCCTCATTATCTAACCCATGTATTTCAATTCTATCTATAAAATAACAAATATTATAATTATTTTTTTTAAAAATGTTGTATTGTTGAAAAATATTATGATATGAAAATAAAATAGCTAAATCTAGCATATCTCTAATTTCTTCTGGAAACCCATCAAACCTCTCCTCAATTTCTTTTTTAGAGTAAAAATGTTCAAGTCTATAATTATCGATATCAGTTAAACTTTCTTTAAATTTCATAATTATTATTTTTATTTATACAAAGGTACAAAAAAAATAATTAATTTACAAATTTAATTCTCGTTTTAATTCCTCAATAACCCATTCTGGTCTTTGGTTTATATCAGATTCCCAATATCTAAGTAGTTTCATATTATTATCTTTAGCTATTAGGTTTTTCCTAATATCATTACCGATTGATTTAAATTGGATTGGATATTTAGGAATTCTATGTGTTGAATTAGGATTACAATGATGAAAATCACCATCTACTTCAATAACTGTATTTTTATCTAAAATTAGGTAATCAAAAATACATGAACTAACTTGATGTTGATATTTAAAATTAACATTTAATGTTGCTAATAATTCTTCAAATTTGGATTCTAATTTTGTTTTCTTATTTCTATAATTATTTTTAATTAAACGTTTAATTAATCTATCAGCTTGTTTATCTCTTTCTTCTTTATTAGACCATCTAATAATAGCTGTTTTACTTAGATTTGCTTTATGCTCATCACTTTTCTCAACACCAAATAACTTCTTAGAAATATTTGCACCACGATTTGGATTAGCCATAACCTTATCAATATTCTTTCTCACCCTTTCATCATCAATTGTTAATCCATCATTCCATACTTTAAGGTTACCTTCATCATGCATTCTTTTTTGTGTTGCATGAGATTTTTCAAGTGCTGTTTTATTATGCCCCCAATTATTATTTATTCTAGCAGCATGTCCACGCATATAATCATTATATCCAGCATCAATACCCAAGTATTTTGGCTTATCTCCACAACCACATTTACACTTAGGTTCAATACCACCTAATATATAATCAACATATGTTTGTTCAGCATTAATCCCATGTTTCTGTCTTCTATGTCTTCTTAATGAATCTAATGATTCAAATTCTCTATTACATTCTTTACAAACTATCATAAAATAAAAATTCTTTTAATATAAATGTTATTTAAACAAGTATACTAAAAGAATTTAATAAGTCAAGTATTTGACCAACCAATTTTGTTAAATATAATGTAACTACTTGATAACCAGATAGATCAAAACAAGAGTATAGCTCTATCAAATCTTAGTGTTGCTGTAATATCAGCAATACCATCATCATCCATAGATAAATCACCAAAACCAACGTTTGTTAACATAGTTCCATCTAGTAACCATTTTTCAACAACAACTCCTGTCGGATCAAGCATTTCAAGTTCAACTGGACGTTTGTAACCAGCAGCATAACCTTGACGACCTGTGATAGATTCAGAATGAAGACGAACCCATTCCATAATTGCTTGTGATGCCGATGGACCAATTGGATCACGGAAAGTAACATCAATCGCTTCCCAAGTGAAACGTCCAATAACCCATGTTGATGTGTTAAGGAATGGAATTTCAACTTCGTTTTGTGTGATTGAAGGTCTTGATGCAGATGATAACCACCATTGTTGGATACCTAAATCCGCTGGGAAAGTGATCAGCCAACGATTCTTTTTCTTAGGTTCGTAAGGCAAAGGCATTTTCATTAATAAATCAGCCATGTTGTGTTTGTTTTAAATGTATTCTTATTTCTAAATAAATATCATAAGAATTATTTTTTTTAAGAAATATTCTCTCTCACCCTATAAATATGGGAGAAACAGAAAATATACTTGTTTATCTAAGTTTTTTTTGGTATCTTTGTTATTATTAGAGTAAAATGGGCAAATTATCACTTACAAAAGCAAAGCTTTTAAAGGAATATAAGAGTGAAGTAGATGAAATCGCTGAACTTTTGGATTGGAAAACAACTTTTTCTGGTGAAGAAGTATGTGGTATCGTTTTTGATATCCTAATCAAACACAAGGTTCAAACCAAATTAACAGCTAAAAAGCTATATAAATTATATTCTAAAAAGGCTAATAGTTTGAATTTAAGTGATGGTGAATGGGCCAAAAATTATGGTATTCCTGAGATTATCACTATGATTTACAATATATTAGAAGAAAATTCTTAAAATGTTTGGTATTTAAATATTTTTTACTTACCTTTGTTAGGTAATAAAAACGTTATGAAAAACCTAATCATTGCACTCTTTATCACAGTATCTACCAGCATCTACGCTCAAGATACGGAAATGCTTGGGTTTATCAATCAATACAGAAGCTTTAATGGTAAATCAGCATTAGTTTGGTCTTGTGATCTTGCTAAGGTGTCTAAAACACAAACAGCTGTCATCATCAAACAAGATAGCCTTAGTCACTCACATGTAACAACTGAAATTGCAACGATGGGTAGCTCCCTGCCCTCAACCAATGACGAAAAAACCAGATTTATTTGTTTTTTGAAAAGTGTTTTTGGTATTGATTATATCGAACCTGAAAATGATACGGATGTTGTTAAATATGTTAAGCTTTATGCTATTTACATGTTTGATCAATCACCTAAACACAAAGCAATTTTACTTGGAGACTATAAATCAATTGGATTTGATATCATAACAACTGACATCAAGTTTAAATCCAATACAATCAAGATCGGTGATAAAACAATTGAATATAAAAATTTTGTAAGCCACTACGAAGTTAAATTTTATGTAGTGATGAATTTTAAAAGTGAGTAGAACACTTATCAACTACAAATTTTCCAGATTTGTGTGGTTTACAAGTGAACTTTTTGTGTGCAAAATGTACCTTTGTGTGTATCTTACTTGCTTTACCTTTCGTCTCAATAACCTTAACTAGTTCATATCTGTAATTTTTAATGATTTCTTCTGGTTTTGGTTTTTGGGTCGTATCTTGTTGCTCAAATTCAACAACAATTTTAATTTTTACATAACGGAATTGACTTGTTTGTCCTCTCAATGAATCAAGTGTAGTTGGATTAGATGCAGCATTTGAAAATTCTTTTGTACTAACTACATCAGCACCATTATTAGGAATTTCTCTATGTGTAATAGCAGCACCTGAATCTAATTGAGTTAAAAGAGTAGATACACTCTGTGTTCTTAATGAAGCTAATTTAATATTTCCAGTAGGGTCCGATTGATTTTGAAACTTGTGAATAACCTCAGCATCTGTTGATGATTCGATGTTAGCACCAATTATTTTACCGCCTTGACTTTTGATTGAATCTAGAGTGGATGTTATGATTTGACTACCAGCTGTACTAAGTGTATAACCACCAGTAACAAATAAATTATCACTTCCCAATTCAACTTCAATAGTATCTCTTACTGTTGTAATATTATTTGTTAACGGAGCTTTTGTTGTATCAGTAGTAACATCTGTTTGCTTTAAAGCATAACCTTGTTTTAACGCTGTATTTAAAGCTGCTAGGTTATCAACAGCTTTAGTTGTTACTCTATATTTGATATTATTATCAGCAGCTATTTCATTAAATTGACTAATAACTTTGTTGGCATTTTTTGCCAACAAAGAATCTGGGTCTTGCATTCCTTTTTCTTTAAAAGCAGCAGATAATTCTTTTGTTTTAAGCTCACTATCCAAAGTAGATTTAATTTGAGCCATTGTAGAATCATTTTTAACAGCATTTTGAGCTGCAAGTTTATTTGGACCACTAAGACCAACACCTAACATTAATGCAACCCCTAAAACAACCTCTCTCCAACCTTCTTCCAACAATTCAACACTTGGGTCCAATGATTCAGTAATAAGATCACCAGAAGCATTTAAACGGCTTTGTTGTTCATGTAATACAATTGTATTATATTGTTTTCCTGTTATCTTTATTTTAGTCATAACTTGTTTTTACTATAAATATCGGCATAAAACAAAAAAGCTTCCATTGGAAGCTCTTTGTTGTTTATAAAATAGTCTCATTTAAATATTATCAAATGATGCACCAGTAGGCATGATAACAAATTCAACTTGAATGAACTCTAAGCTTCTTGTTGGTTTCAAGAAGATTTGTCCTGTCAATTGATTTCTATCAATATCTTCTGGGTCTTTTGAAAGAACCACACGGAAGTCTGTTAAACCTCTTTCTGTTCTAATGTTATCCAAGATTGGATTTACAAGAGCTAAGAATTGGTTTCTAACGATTGTATCGTTTTGTTCGAATAACAATCTGATAGATACAGCAGAAATAAGTTTTCTTGCTTGTAGTAAAAGTCTTCTAACATTGATTCTGTTAAGAGCAGTTTCTTTAACTTGAAGAGTTTTATTACCCCAAATTTTGATACCATCAGATGTGAAGGTAGTGATTGGATTAATTCTGTTTTCGTAAAGAGTATCTCTTTCAGCAAGGGTTAATTTTTTTCTAGATTGAATAGCATCTACATCACCACGTTGGATACCAGCAACAGCATACCAAGGGAATGCAATATTATCAGTCAATGCAATATTTCTTACAACATCTCTTGTTGGTGGAACAAATATCAATACATTGTTTTCAGCATCATTGATTTGATTCCAAGGCCAGTAAGTACAAGAATAATTGCTATCATACATATCACTTAAGTTATTGACGACATCATCAACAGTCAATGCATCACCAGCACTATCAGTATCTGGAGTTGTCATGATGTATAATGAATCGGCTCTTTCTTGCTCAATCATATCGATGGTTGCTTCAACAAGGTTTGTGTTATCAAAGCTATCGATACCTGGAGTAGCAAACACATTAACGTTAACCGCTTCTGGATTTCTGAATGTCCAGATAGCTTCTAAGTATGCGTAATAATCTGAATTGATACCCAAATCACCATTAGTAAGTGTTCTGTTTGAGAATGCACCACTAGTTAAACCAGCAGCACCATAAGTTCCATTGATAAGGAAGTTATCAGTATTTGTTCTTCTAGTATTATAGATATCCCATCCATCAAATCCACCATAAGGTGCAAATGTGAATTTACGAGCATAAATCTTTTCGTAAGGAGTATTTAATAATCCAGCTTCAGTTCTGAATTCAGCATTACCTGTATCAAATAAGAAGATTGGGCTGTATGTATTACCACTGTTGTCAATAACAACTACTACATTGTCAATTGTAACACCACTAGCATCAACGTCCATGTGGAAACCATGTGTCATACCAGTCCAGATATTTGGGCTAGTTGTTGTTGGCACACCTTTGTAGTCGAAGAAGTCAGCATCAATACCAACTGTTTCTGAAAGTCCTAAATAGAATTTACGTTTATTTTCAAATGTTCCATAAGTTTGTTTGTACATTAACTTAGGATTAACAACACTTGAATTACTGTTTGTTTGGTAATCACGAATTGGATAACCTACGAAACCAGCTGGGAATGCATCACTTGTATCAGAAGTATCATCCAATTCAACAAGTACATAAGAAGATTTAGAAACATAAACTCCATCAAGCGTACCAATCTTTCTACCAATGAAATTAGCAGAAGTTGGGTCCATTGTACAACGAGTGAAAGCTTCTAAGATAACAGGTTGTGCATCTGTATCATAGAATGATCTTACTATTACGTCAAATTCTTTTGTATCAGGTTTGATATTAACAATTGAAATTTTAAATTGTTCGTTAGCAGCATTACCATCAGAGATTGTATTGAATCTGAAAAGTCTCAATACTTTATTACCTCTCAATTCAGAAACCACATAAGGTGTGACAGCTGGTTGATATTGATTTAGATAATCAGAGTATTTTGTACTGTAATTAACCAAGCTTTGTTTAATACCTCTGATTTTACCATCAGCATTTAAACTTGTAAACATGTGATCAAATATTTCTTCAACGAATAACGCTGTTTTGCCATCTTGAGCACCTCTACCTAATACCTTAGGTAAATAATTGTTTTGAGTTTTATCCATTGACACTGTATAGTCAAAAAGACCTTGTAGTGTAGAATTTCCACTCAATGAGAATATACCCAATGGATTAGATGTTGCAGCAGTATAAGCTGGATCAAATTGAACTCCAGTAGCACCAGTCACTTCAAATGCTGGTAATTGAGTTGATACGTTTACTGTACCTCTTGAACGAAGTAAAGCAACCAATTTATTTTCAACATCAGTATAAGCAGTACCAGAATAAGTGGTTGTTATACCAGTTGTTGTTCCAGTTGTTGCACTAAGTACTGTAGTAATCGTTTTAACATATAAGTTAAATGATGTACCACTGAATACATTACCTGTTTTGATAAATGTTGGTGGAATAGTAACAGAAGTACCAGTTGTAGCAGTTGCTAAGAACGCTAAGCTAGTTGTTAATTGACCGTTACTGATAAGTGTTTGAACTAATGAATCATTAGATGTGTATGTAAGTGTACCACCTGTTGAAATATAATAGTTAATAAGTGTTGTTGCAGTTGTAGCACCACTATAAGTGTAGCTACCAGTAGTTGCAGATGTTGATGGGTCTAAAGCACCATCAAGTGTAACACCCCAACCTAAACCAGCATCATAACCAGAAAATCCTAGAACTCTAGTTACAAATAATTGATTTGATTGTAATAAGTATGATTTTGCGATGTAAGGTAACTCATATAATGGAGCACCAGTGTCTTTTACCTTAGTTGCATTTAAACCACCAAAGAAAGATTGAAATTCACCGTAATTGCTGATGAAGATTGGTTGGAAAGCTGGACCAATAGTTGTCTCACCTACCAAACCAAGGGTTGTTACACCAACTTGACGTGTGATAAATGTTATGTCTTTTTCTGATGTATAAACACCTGGACTGACGAATACTTGTGTTGCCATATTTTTCTGTTTTATTTATATTATTCTTTACTTTATCGTTTTGTTTATTATAAATATTAAGGTTTTTTCAAAAGTGGTCTACATCAAAAAGATATATTAGAATTAGTAGGTTTTTTTTCATACTTTTGACATACTTATAAGAAAATAGGTATGAAAAGGGATAAAAATATAAAGATAACAACCAAAACACATGAATTATTAAAAAAATACTGTGATCAAAATGGTCTCAAGATGTTTCAATTTGTTGAGAAACTAATTCGTGAATCTTGCTCAACAAAAAAGGATTTATACGGTGAAGAATAAATCAAATTTATTAATTATATCTCATTTGTAAATAACTGACTGTTGATGTTACTGAGTTAGCAGCTGTTGTTGCTGTTGTAACTAATCCAATTACATATAAACCATCTGTTGGTAATGCAAAATCACTTCCTACTACATTTGTTGTTGTTCCACTTGCTGGTGCGATAATCGAAGTAGTTTGACTACCAGATACAACGGTACCAGCACTAAATGTAATATTAGTTGCTGTACCACCAGTTACTCTAACTGGATATAAGCCAAAAGTATAACCACCAGTAGGTGCTATGTTATTTGTTGATAAACTTGCTCTGATTCTTAACTTTGGATTTAAACCATTAATAGCTGGATAATCAGCAGCTACTATATTAATATAAGCAATACCGACACCTCCAGCTGCTGTTGTATTACTTTTAACAGCTGTATTAAGTTGTCCTGTTATTAAAAATGTACCAGCAGCTGTAGCTGTTCCTAATAATATACCACCAAATACTAATGTTGTATATCTAGACATTGTAGTATTAATATATGTCATTAAATCAGTAGCACCAGATAAAATAGGAACATCAAATCTTGTTGAGGCTGACGTAACAGTAACTCTTGTATTAGCAGAATTAGTTCCATCAGTAAAAAATTGAATATTTTTACTAGCAGTAGCGTTTCCAATATATAAATTATTCCCTGTTGAATAAACATAAGCATCATTTGCTATCCCAACAATATCAGTATAACCAGATGAATTAATCCCCATATCAATAAAATTGATATTTTCATTACCATTATTAGCAGTTGCAACTATATCTGATGATGCACTTGTACCTGAATTTGAGTTAGTAATATTGAATTGAGCATAATTATTAGTATTTGCTTTAGCAACAATAGTATTAGAATATGCAGTTGCTGCAACCCCATCATCAACTAAAAGTCTTTCTGTGTTAATTGTATTAAATGCTGTCAAACCAACATCTAATCTAGTTGATGCAGTAACAGTAATAGCTGATATAGTAGTGGCTGTTACTGTGCTTAAAACTGTTTTTGATGCAACATTTAAATTACTACTATAAAGCGTATTATTAGTTGCTCCTGTTATATTATCACCTAGGACTATTGTACTTGACCCTATTGCAATACTATTATTTCCATGAACGAATGATGTATCACCTGATGCAATGGATGAATGACCACCAGCATGACTTTTGTCACCTTTTGCAGTTGTATTATCACCTTCAGAATGACTACTAACACCTAGTGCTGTTGTTTGTGATCCTTCACTATGACTTTGAATCCCAGACGCTATTGAATTACCACCTTCAGCATGTGAATTAGTTCCAATTGCTGTTGAACCACCACCTTCAGCATGAGATATCAATCCAGATGCAATACTTCCATTACCTTCAGCATGTGAATATAATCCACCAGCTATTGTTAAATAACCTTCACTATGTGTATAATCATTAAGTGCTGATGTACTAAATCCTTCAGCATGAGCTGTGAATCCAGATGCTGTAGTTGAGTCACCTTCACTATGTGAATAAGTTCCTATGGCTGTTGTTTGAAATCCTTCAGCATGACTTGCAGCTCCAATTGCTGTTGTTGGTGTGGCAAATACAAAGTTTGGATCACCACCTTCAGCATGACTTGCAGTTCCAAGTGCTAGAGTATTATAGCCTTCAGCATGGGATGTTTGACCACTTGCTGTTCCTGTTCCTTCACCATGTGAATTATCACCATATGTAATTGAACTATTTTCAGCATGTGAATATAATCCATTAGCTGTACCAAAATTCTCTGAATGAGAATAATCAGCATTTGCACTTGATGAGCCTTCAGCATGGGAACTAGCTCCATTTGATACACTTGCATTACCTTCTGCATGTGAGAAGTCACCATTAGCATTTGTACTACCTTCTGCATGACTTGCAGTTCCAAGTGATAATGAACCTAAACCTTCAGCATGTGAATAGTTTCCTTGTGATGTTGAGTTACTACCTTCAGCATGACTGGTGAATCCTGATGCTGTTGTATTATTACCTTCAGCAACTGCATAGTTACCTATAGCATCAATTGCTGTATTATTATTTGCTCTTATTGAAAATGTTCCTGTACTTCCTGATTTCCATGGATCAGTTGTTGTTCCTGTTGAACTGATTACTGTATTACCAATTGTAAGTGTACTTGAACTAGAAAGAACAATATTATTTGTATAAAGAGTATTTGAACTTGTTCCAGTCATATTATTTCCCAATACAAATGAATTAATTGTATTAGCACTAATAGCACTATTATTACCCATTATAAATGAGTTTTGACTTCCACCACCAATTCTTAAACTACTACCCATGGCAAAGCTATCTCTAGAACCTCCATCAATAAGTATATTATCACCAATAGCTAAGCTACCACTTGACATTTGAGATATCGTTACACTATCACCAATAGCAACACTTCCAGTTGAAAGACTTAAACCACCAGCAAGATTTATTACTTGTCTTGGTCTTGTATATGGAATATATGGAACTGCTGATCTTCCTTTGATAACTGTTTTATCATTAACCTTAATTAATTCAACCTTACTAGGCATATTGCTTGTAAGTGTATATTCAATCTTATTTACAATAAAATAATGACCACCATCTGAAGTTAATCCATCAACGAATATGCTATCAGAGAATTTGAAATTTTGAATATCAGCTGGACTTAATTTGAAATAAGCTGTAATCAATTTGCTGTTTTTATCTGCAATTTGATCAAGATATGTTTTCCAATAATTATTGATAAGATTATTATCTGTAATATCTGGAAGTGTATAATATTCATAATTAACTGTACCAAATGAAATATCTGTATCCCCTGAGAACGGGTGATTTAGCATGCCAAGGTACGGAAATTGATTATAGATATTTCCTTCAAATTGCCAAGTATCTGTTGATAATGGTAATAAGTTACCTGAGTTCTTTTGAAGAATTCTTATATTGAAATTGGTTGCACCGAATTGATCGTTGCTATCAACCTTACCAATCTTAGGAATAACAAAGTCATTTACAACTTGTGTTGTAATACCAACTGGTACAAATAAGTTTGATTCTAATACTGGAATACTTGGTGTTGGACTGAATATCAAATCAATATTCTTATCATCCTTTACAAAGTCATTATCAATTATATAATAGTAATCACCAAATATCTTATTAGTTACTGTTGAATAATCGTTATTATAATAATCACTATCATTTTTATAAGAGAAAATAAATCTCTTATTAGTTTGTTCTGATAAAACAACTTCATTAACCTTTTGTGATTCATCTAATAATTTTGACCAATCTTTTGTTGTACCACCAGAATAATATTGATCTCTTGGTAATATGGTTAAATGTTTTGAATTATTAACATCAGAAACTACATATAAATTATGCATATTTATGATGCTATTTAAAAATTCAATTTGCTTGATCTTAGATGGAATAAGAAGATCATAATTAAGAACTTGATTTGGAATTGCTTGAGTACTAACTGAATTACTAAAGAATGTACCAGATAAATAAATATTGATGGTTGCTGTATAAGCAGTTCCAATACCAGTTAAGTCAGCAGCTTCAACAACAAGATTTGCCCATACAGCCTCTCCTGGTTGAATATAATAGAAAGGATTTCCTGAATTTGGATTATCACAAGGAGCTGATTCATATGCTTCAATATACTGTACATTTCTTGAAACATGAGGTACAGTTGTATTTAAAACACTTTGGAATGGTTGTGTACCATTCATATAACCTGATCTGAAGAATCTAGCACCTCTTATAATACCATAAGTAGAACCAAGATTTCCTGTTGATGCTGATAACATCCAATCTAATTGAACCTTAAATGATTGAATAGAAAGAGTATCAGCTGTATATTTAAATGTACTTGGATTGAATAAGCTACCATTATCAAATGCAGGGAATACAGTTGTATTATTAAATTGACCTATTGAATCATAAGTAATACTTAAATTGGCATTTGATTGAGGATTAACTGTACCAGAAAAACTAACATTCAATTTAGGTTGAACATTAAATTGTTGTCTCTTTGCCCAAGCTTGTGTATTATTGAAATTGGTTGTTCCATTAAATGGAATATATAAATTCTTAAAATATGTTGAATCAAATAGAGTACTTGAATATGTAAATCCAGCACCACTAAAAATCTTATCAACTATTGTTTTAACTTGAGTAGCTGGATAGAATTGATTAACTGTCATACCAGTTCCATTATTCAATTGAGTGATATTCAAATCATATCCATAATCCATCATAGGATAGAAATAAGGTTGACTTGAACCAGTCCATGAAGCTGTAATACTTGAATAACTCCAAGTATGATTCAATCCAGAGAAGCTAAGATCAGTTAATTCTCTATCACCAATAGCATCAATAAGGTCCTCAACTTCATCAAATACACTTACTTCATAAGTAATGCTCTTTTGATCATCAACGTTGATAGCTGTTAATTGAAGATTACCATTTGTCATTACTGGAATTGTATCCACAAGTAATTGACAAGGTGTTTTCTTTCTTGGATCAAATTGAGAATCTGATCCTATTTCAAATAAGAAATTGAAAAGGGTATTGTTGTTTCTTGTACCAGGAACGGTGAATGATTGAGAAAAGGTTGATTTACGTGTCTTTATGTCCTTAATGTCAGATACAGCAATACTAAGAGTAATTGGTTCTGAATCAAATAAATCCAGAATACCTACTGCTGTACTACCACTAGTGCCATAAACAAGAATTTCAACGTTTGAATTCATAAGCTAATTTATTAATAAATATATCTTTAAGAAATCTATTTACCCAATATTAACTTCTTTGTCCGTTGATTGTAAAGGCTGATTCAAGATTAAATGAATACATGATCATCTTATTATTGATGGTTTTTTGTATTTCAACACTTTGTTCAAGTACATTAACTGGAAGACAAGTTCCATCTGGTTGAATAATATTCACAACTGAACTGGTAAGTAATTCCTCCATCCAAGCTGATTCTGCATCATCCATCCAATTTGAATTAACTGTAAATACATAATTGCCATTTACATCCAATACTGTCTTTTCTCTTGCACCAACTGAATAATTATAATCAAGTCTCTTCTTGAAATAAGATTTAGTTGTATTAACTGTTTGTCTTGAAACCATATCAAAATTGACATAATCATAACCTCCAAGTCTATTTAAGAATTGAAGTCTTACTCCATCATATTTTGAACATCTACCATCAATTAAATATAGTATTGATTCAGATATAAATCCACCACCACCAACTAAAGCAACAGTATATTGATAGTCTCTTGTTATATTTATTGTATTAGCTGACATACCATTAATATTATAAATTCCAGATGGAATATGAACAATATCATTAGTATTAGGAATTGTTATAGGAATATTTGTAGTAAGTGTACCACCAGAATTTTGATAAGTAATAACTCTTATAATATTTGCTGTTGTTAAATAGTTAAAGAATGAAAGTGTTCCTCGATTAGTATTTTTTAAATATACACCGTTTCTTGGCATATTGGTTAAGAATTTCTTACTTCCAGTAGTACCTGTCATGATATAGCTAAGATAATTCCAAGATGGAATTTCATCATATTGATTAACACCATTAAATGTATAACCAGTATAACCAGTCAATCCAGAAATGGTTGTAACTCGTCTATCAGAATAAATAGTTGTTCCAGTTTCAGCTGATGAACCAGTAGCAGATGTAATACTTGTAATTATTTGATATGGATTAGGAACAGCCAATACTGTCCAAGTTCCTGTAAATTGAGGATTTTGAGCTGGACTTTGATGTGTAATTGTGATAACATCACCACTTGAATAATAGTGTGGTGTAGAACCAGTAAAACCAATATTAGCTGTAAAGGCTGTATATGGGAAGGTTGAGAATGCATTACAATAAAAATAATCAGAATAATTCCAATTGTATTGATATTCCTCTCCAAAATTAACCTTATATGAAGTATAATGATTAGTTGAAGCTGTAATTGTAACTATATTTTGAATATTAGAATCAAATGATAATTTAGATTCAAGAATTCTGGCTGGATTATAAATACAAGTAGTATCAGGTCTTGGAAGCATTTTTACTGTGCTTAAGATCGTTGAAGCATTAAAAGGTGAATAGAGTTGAAATACATACTTAAATAGACCTTGAGATGTATTTGTAGATTGTACATCAAAGTATATAGGATTATAAACTGGAGATATAATCGAAGGAAGAGAATTAAATGTTATCATTATTATATCTTTTTAAATTTGCTATTTTAATTTGTGCAATTTTCATTCTTAGCTTTTGTTCTTCAGTTCTTTTTTGACCTGTATGTGATAAAGACATTTTTAATTTTGTTTCATCTGAAACGACTCTTTTAGCTAAAAGAGTTTTCATTTTATTTATTGTTTCTTCTGAATGTTTTTTACCATAAAAAGCATTATTAGCACCTTTGTTTAATTTACTTAATTTCTTTTTAGTTTCATCACTTGTTACATTACCACTTTTTCCTTCACCTCCATCTGTCATATTAACAAGTGGTCCTTTACCTTGATCTTTTCGACCTATTCTATTAATCCAATAAATCTCTTTTTCTAATGCTTGTTCTTCTGTTAATCCTTCTTCAAGCATAATGATATCAAATCCATGTTTATTAACAATATTATGCCACCAATTATTTCTATGTTGTGTTCTAGTAGCTCTTCTACCATTACCTTTACCAACATAAAATGGAGAACCATCTGTTAATCTTATATGTAAATATATATAAAATACAGGTGATATTAGAGCTGGTGTACTTATAAAGCTTATTGACATTATTATTGTTGTTTTAAATCTTCTATTATATCTTTTTGCATAGCTTTTGCTACAATATTATTTATATCTGGAATTTGTTTTTTAATCCATTCAGTCCAAAACTTACCATTTTCAAGTTTTTTTATATAGTCTAAAGCTTTGAAATCCAAAGCTACACCATTTCCTTCAACTTTTAATGTTACATTAATACTCTGATCCAATTTACCACTTGAATAATGACCATTATTTTTAAGATCATCACGAAGCTTTATAGTTAATACTTCTGAGTATTTCTTTAAATCTTCCTCCATATGTTTAAATCCAGCCATATATTAGATAAATATATCTTTTTAGTTTATGTATACCTGTTATTATAAATTGATTGGAACCATAAATTGACCTATAAAAAAGGCATTACCAGATGCTGTCCATGTAGTTATTCCATTAAATACAGTTACTGTTATAGTACCATTACCAGCATTAATTCTAGCTAATCCAGTAGTTGCAGCACCACCATTATTCATAACTCTAACCATAAATTGGTTATTTGTATTTGTTGGTATTTGAATACTCTGTCCAAGTGGAATTGTAAATGTCTTTGTTGTTGCATTTGAAGTTCCCTCAAAAAAGAAAGAACAGAATAACATATTACCAACTATTTTATAAGCTAAAGCTCCATCAGTTGATAATGATGAGAATCCAGTACAATATTTAAGTCCATCAGCAAATCTAGTGCTATCAAATAGAACCACATAATCCTGTGTATTCAAGTCTCCAAATGAATTAAGTCCTCTTTTCATAATTTAATAAATCTCATAAAACCCATTTAAATAGGCTTGTTTAGTTGATGATGTTGTCCATACTGCTGATGTAGCTGTTACATTCATAGTTACAGTTGATGAATCTGGTGTGCCGAAAAATGCAATAGCAGTTAATATTTGTACACCACCATTTGCTGCTGAACAAGGTACATTTATTGCTAATCCATTACCTGAAGTATCAAGAGGGAGTTTTATTGGAATAGGTAAACTAAAAGTAAATGCAGCTGAATTTGATGTACCAGCTATTATAGATTGAAACATAAGTGTCTTACCAATAACTTTATATAAAAATACATTAGTTATTGCAGATGCTGTATTGAATCCTGTAAGTGTTGGAACATAAGTAATCCAGTCTCCAACCATTATATTGAGACCACCATCATCAGTTCCTTTTGTTAATCCTTTATACATATATTATTCGTTTGTAAAATAAAAACAATAGGTTGGTGTCGTCACTTGTTTTATACCAGTTGCTGTCCAATTTCCTGTAGCAGCATAACTGGTAAAGAATCTTATTGTTTTATTAAAAACATCATATAATCCAAGTGCAGCAACTCCACTATTTGTTATTAGTGATCCACCTTGATATCTAATATTTGCTGCATTATTTTTTACCACACTAAATGGTAATGGTAATGTAGTTTGTGTCGTAGCTAAATTACTTGTTCCTTGAACTTTAATATTCAATAAAACTAAAGAACCAATCTTTTTATACTTATACACACTTCGTGTAAATGTACCAGCAGACCATCCAATTTGACTAGCTTGCCAAATAGATGCTGGAAAATCTTCCCACTCTGTGAAAAGTTCCATGTTGGGATTCATTAAATTTATCCCATTTAATCCGTGTCCTAATCCTTGTAACATAATTATTAGTTAATTTATTGATTATTGATAGTGAGCACCCATACATACAACCATACAAGCTTTAGCTGCTGTCATATTGGCTACTGTTGAGACAGCTATTCTATCATTAGGAGCAAGCTCTACATAACGTTTACCTACATTATCAATTGGTAAACCAACTGATACTGATGCATTTAAACAATCTACCATTAATGTACTAGCTAAGTTACCTGATGATAATGGTACATTAACTTGAGCAAATGGCATATAGGTTGTACCTAAGCCACCTTTATCTATAAAACAAAATAGATTTACAGCAGCTGTATCGTTAGTTGATGCAATCATGGAATATACACGTGATCCAGCAGTTGAAGCTGTAAAACATATTACTGTATTAGTTCCACCTGTTAATACACCAGCACTTGCTGCATTTAATATACCATAGTCTGTTTTAGGAGTTACTGCGTATACTGGAATTTGATTTGTGTTGAATGACATAATTTAATTTTTTTATTTTTATTTGTTAGTTACCTGTTAAGAATCTAAATGCAGCTATAGTAGGAAAGTCAATATCATTACTTATAATATTAGTTACAGTTATTGTACCATTACCAGCATTAATTCTAGCTAATCCAGTAGTTGCAGCACCACCATTATTCATAACTCTAACCATAAATTGGTTATTTGTATTTGTTGGTATTTGAATACTCTGTCCAAGTGGAATTGTAAATGTCTTTGTTGTTGCATTTGAAGTTCCCTCAAAAAAGAAAGAACAGAATAACATATTACCAACTATTTTATAAGCTAAAGCTCCATCAGTTGATAATGATGAGAATCCAGTACAATATTTAAGTCCATCAGCAAATCTAGTGCTATCAAATAGAACCACATAATCCTGTGTATTCAAGTCTCCAAATGAATTAAGTCCTCTTTTCATAATTTAATAAATCTCATAAAACCCATTTAAATAGGCTTGTTTAGTTGATGATGTTGTCCATACTGCTGATGTAGCTGTTACATTCATAGTTACAGTTGATGAATCTGGTGTGCCGAAAAATGCAATAGCAGTTAATATTTGTACACCACCATTTGCTGCTGAACAAGGTACATTTATTGCTAATCCATTACCTGAAGTATCAAGAGGGAGTTTTATTGGAATAGGTAAACTAAAAGTAAATGCAGCTGAATTTGATGTACCAGCTATTATAGATTGAAACATAAGTGTCTTACCAATAACTTTATATAAAAATACATTAGTTATTGCAGATGCTGTATTGAATCCTGTAAGTGTTGGAACATAAGTAATCCAGTCTCCAACCATTATATTGAGACCACCATCATCAGTTCCTTTTGTTAATCCTTTATACATATATTATTCGTTTGTAAAATAAAAACAATAGGTTGGTGTCGTCACTTGTTTTATACCAGTTGCTGTCCAATTTCCTGTAGCAGCATAACTGGTAAAGAATCTTATTGTTTTATTAAAAACATCATATAATCCAAGTGCAGCAACTCCACTATTTGTTATTAGTGATCCACCTTGATATCTAATATTTGCTGCATTATTTTTTACCACACTAAATGGTAATGGTAATGTAGTTTGTGTCGTAGCTAAATTACTTGTTCCTTGAACTTTAATATTCAATAAAACTAAAGAACCAATCTTTTTATACTTATACACACTTCGTGTAAATGTACCAGCAGACCATCCAATTTGACTAGCTTGCCAAATAGATGCTGGAAAATCTTCCCACTCTGTGAAAAGTTCCATGTTGGGATTCATTAAATTTATCCCATTTAATCCGTGTCCTAATCCTTGTAACATAATTATTAGTTAATTTATTGATTATTGATAGTGAGCACCCATACATACAACCATACAAGCTTTAGCTGCTGTCATATTGGCTACTGTTGAGACAGCTATTCTATCATTAGGAGCAAGCTCTACATAACGTTTACCTACATTATCAATTGGTAAACCAACTGATACTGATGCATTTAAACAATCTACCATTAATGTACTAGCTAAGTTACCTGATGATAATGGTACATTAACTTGAGCAAATGGCATATAGGTTGTACCTAAGCCACCTTTATCTATAAAACAAAATAGATTTACAGCAGCTGTATCGTTAGTTGATGCAATCATGGAATATACACGTGATCCAGCAGTTGAAGCTGTAAAACATATTACTGTATTAGTTCCACCTGTTAATACACCAGCACTTGCTGCATTTAATATACCATAGTCTGTTTTAGGAGTTACTGCGTATACTGGAATTTGATTTGTGTTGAATGACATAATTTAATTTTTTTATTTTTATTTGTTAGTTACCTGTTAAGAATCTAAATGCAGCTATAGTAGGAAAGTCAATATCATTACTTATAATATTAGTTACAGTTATTGTAGTTGAGCTTATTGTACTAGCTGTTAAACTTGTACTTGTTATTGTTGATGCTGAAAGACCAGCATTAAAAGTTGTATTACCTGTAACAGTTCCTCCTGTAAAACTAGAACTAAATCCATTTATACTAAATGTACCACCCGTATTATTTGTGAATATAGCAGTACCATTAGTAGTAGAGTTATTGTATGTTCCACCTGTTACAAATACTTCTGTACCAGCAGTACTTCCAGTTACTACATTACCTGATGAATCCAATCCTAAATTAATTATTGTAGAACCTGATCCAATAGTTTTGATATTAAGTCGATCAACATAAGCTGTATTATTTGTTGTAGCTGTTACTCCGTTACCACCTAAAATAACTGAATTTTGAATACCAGCTTGCATTAATCCATTAGAACCACCAAGTATTGGTGAGTTATATGCTGTTGAATTAATTCTTGAATTTTTTGTAGCAAATAAACTTGCATATGCATCTGTATTTGGACTTAGAATATCACCAGCTGAATTATTGAAAAATACAAGATTATTATAATTACCGTTAATACCAAAATAAGAATAATTTGTAGCATTCATAAAAATATTACTACTTGCACCTACATTAAATGAAAAAGCATTAACTAAAACATTAGATGTAAATAAAGTTAATGTTCCTGTTGGACTTGTAATTTCTGGAACATCAAGACTTGTTGGATAAATAGTTGCATATGTAGCTGCATTAGAACCAAAGGTAAATCCACTTCCATTATAAGCTATATTATTATAAATAAGATTTGTATTAGTTAGATGGGTATAAATAAATCCTTGATAATCAACCACTACTCCAATAGCATAAACAGATGATGGATTGAAACTTCCAACATAATTATTATAAGACAATAACCAATCGCCAAATGGATCAACTGATGGATTAAATGTTGAGTTGCTACCTGTTTGATTTTGATAGATATCCCCAAGATAACTTACAAAATCACCAGCATTAAATGTAACTGGTGTTGCTGACCAAGCTCCAATATATGGTCCTGAATCATCAACAAACCAATTAGTATTTGCTGATAGTGTTGGATTAGTTATATGTGTACTTATATTAATTGAATCACCACTAAATTCAACTGCATCATTAACAAAAAATGTTGTTCCAGTAACTCGACCTGTAAGTGTTCCACCACTTAATGGAAGATAACCTGTAGTTAAAGCAGATAGATTAATACCATATGTATTATTATCATTTCTTCTGAATGTTACTGTTGAATTAGATAATGTTACTCCTGTTGTATATATATCTGTACTTCCTGTACTAAAGCCACTAACACTAAATGTTCCACCTGTATTATTTTTAAAAATAGCTATTCCTGTTCCATTAGAGTATGTTCCTCCTGTTACTCTTATATCAATAGGAAGGTTAAAATAAGTACTAGCTGAAAATGTATTAGCAGTTAGACCATTTGTGAAATTAGTTGGTCCAATTACAGTGCCACCACTAAAACTAGAAGCACTTGTTCCTGTAGTAATAAATCCGTTAATATCAATACCAATATTCATTATTGATGTATCACCACTAATTGTTTTCACATTTAATCGATCAACATATAATGTATTATCAGTTGTACCTGTTATGTTATCACCTAAAACTATTGTTGTTGTTCCACTTGCTATTGATGATTGACCATGAACAAAACTTCCATCACCATTAGCAATACTTGTATTACCTCCAGCATGTGAAAATTGACCAATAGCTGTTGTATATATACCTTCTGTGTGTGAGAAATCACCAAGAGCTGTTGCTGTATATCCTTCAGCATGTGAGAAACCACCATTAGCAATAGTTAAACCACCTTCAGCATGACTTGTAAAACCAATAGCTGTTGTATTATAACCTTCAGAATGTGAATTATCACCAATAGAAGTAGTTTGATAACCTTCAGAATGACTAACGTTTCCATTAGCTGTTGATTGATAACCTTCAACATGTGTTGTATTATTATTAGCTGTTGATTGATTTCCTTCTGCATGTGAAAAATCACCAAGTGCTTTAGTTTGGTTTCCTTCAACATGACTAGAAACACCGCTAGAAACAGTAAATAACCCTTCAGCGTGAGAATAATCTCCACTAGCAAGAGTATTATATCCTTCTGCTATTGCATAACTACCTGTTGCATCAAGATTACTATCATTAATTGCTTTAATTGAATACTGACCAGTACTTCCAGTTGTCCATATTGTATTTGAACTTCCTGTACTAAACCCACTGACACTAAACGTACCACCTGTATTATTTGTAAATGTGGTACTTCCATTTGAATAAGTACCACCAGTAATTCGAATATCAATAGGTAGATTAAAATAAGTAGTTGCACTTATTGTATTTGCTGTTAAGCCATTGGTAAAGTTGGTAGGTCCAGCAACCGTTCCTCCTGTAAATGTAGCACTTGAACTAAACCCACTAACACTAAATGTACCACCCGTATTATTTGTGAACGTAGCTGATCCATTAGAGTAAGTACCTCCTGTAATATGAATGTCGATAGGTAAATTTAAGTAAGTAGTTGCTGATATTGTATTTGCAGTAAGACCATTATTAGAATAAAAATTACCATTAAATATTATTAAATTGGTACCTAATAATATTTGAGTATCACCACTACAAGATTGAATATTATTTGTATAAAATATCGTACATGCAGACAATGTAGGTGTATCACCAGTAACCAAAAGTGGTTCTAGAATAAATGTTTGATTTATATCTGATGAATTGCTTAAATTACCCATTATATAGTATTACCAATTAATGTGAACTTTCCGTTTGAAAGAAAATTTTTAGTTATAGTTACAATGATAACATCGTTTGCATGTAATATGATAGGTGTTGTCAATACTGTTCCATCAAATACAACCATGTTATTTACTGATATTATTATTCTAGTTATGTTTTCAATGTTAACCAATTGTGTAAATGATACATCATATTGTGCATTGAATGTGAATTGTGCTTCAGATTTTGGTTTATAGATAAAGTTATATGTAACAACATTACCTCTTTTTATTGGGTCAAAAATAACCTTATTGTAAATGTTATTCTCATCAAGTTCCATCATAACTACTGAACGATTTAATGTTGGAACAACTTCAAAATCATCTTCATCCAATATATATCCAAGAAGTTTCATCTCAAACATTTGAACATAAAATCGTCTGTTTTGAAAATCATCAATATTACTTTCATCCCCAATATTTTCCAAGTGTAATGGCATTGGATGCCCATTTACATTTATATAACACTGTCTTGATTGGAAAGCTCGTTGTATCTTTCTGTTAAATCGATTCAAGTCCTTCATTCTATTGGTGAATAATCTAACTTCATAGGTTATATCAACTGATGTTGGTTGAGGAACCTTGTATAAATCAACACCTTTTCTGATTCCATCAAAAGTAGGAACCTTCATGTATGTATATGTTCGGTTTCCAGGAATGTTCCAAAGACCAGCTTGATTTTGTCCTTGTTGTATATCAGGTCTTCTAACTACTGTTACGAATGGCATCTCAATGTTTTTATACTCATCAGTAAATTGCCAAGTCTTTGTAAATTCTGTCCATCGTTGTATTGTTAAAAAGATAACAGGTATTTTTTTACCATCTACAGAAATAGAAATTCCATCTTTAGAACCTACGAATTCAACAAATGTTTGATCCATATCTTCTTCTAGAACACCTCTTGGCAAAAACGTTCCCTTATCAGCTATACCATCAAGAATTTGTTGTCTTCTTTCAGGGCCGATTTTACCATTAACAATGTTAATGTTTGTTTGATATCCTTTTTGCATTCCCATATTATTCGTTATTAATTTTACATTCCACGGAATTCAGTATTATCAACAGGAGCACATTCAATTGTTCTAAATGCACCTTTATAACCCATGATAGTGTGTTTATTATCAAAGTTTTTAGTACCGTCATTAACAACACTGAAGTATCTTATTTCAGTTTCAGTAACAGGATAACCAATATAATCACCATAACTAATAGATGTTTCTTCTTCAGTTAATTGTGCATCATAAATACCAAAGGTTAATTTACCATCTTGTAAATATCTTAGGTTACCATTTTTATTATAGGTTCCATTTTCTGGTTCGCTGATAATAGGTATGACTTTTAATTCTATTGGTGGGAAAAATCTAATTCCGTCTTTTGATCCTTCACCATAAACATCATCATATTCAGTCATCTGCCTATCAACTCGATAAAGAATAAGCGTAAAATTTCCATCACCTTCAATAGCTTCTCGGCCCATTGAAATCTCCAAGTTAAAATCTTCCTCAGAAAAGAACTTGTTAATACGTGTTATTGGGGTAATTTTCTTATTATCCATGACTTTTATTATAAATATTTATCTTTTGGTTAATAATCATAAACACTTGATTATTATTTAAAAAATCGCTATATTTAGATATAAAAACCAGGATAAACCGAATATTTTGATAAATTTAGACGACATTAAAGGACACTCAGCACTTTCATTATTAGAGAAATATGAAGGCATTAATCCGTTTCTAAGGAAACTGAAAAATGAGTATTTAAAAAATGATAAGCTGGCCTTAACCGATACTCAATCAAGATATATAATAGATAATCATGAACATGAACCTCTATTTGTTAACAGGGTTATTGGGATTACAAAGTATCTAGGTGAAGAATTACAAAAACAAGAAAGCGTTTCTTTTATTCCAGAAAGAATTCTTGTTGAATTTGTACTGGCTGAAACTGATAAGTCTTTTCATGTATATGGTAAATTGAAAAAGAATCAAGTCGAATCCAAGATGTATTGGTTGCCAAAAACACAAGTAACCGATGATCCGTATTTCGAACCAATAAAAGTAGAAGTTGATTTTAGCAAGTACAATGAAATACTTGCTAAAACGGGTAAAAAACTTTATATCCATCAAGAAGAAGGTGTTAAATTTCTTCTTTCTAGAAATGGTGCGATATTAGCTGATGATATGGGTTTGGGCAAATCGATTCAATCAATCATTGCTGCGTTAGAATCTGGTGCTGAAAATATCTTGATAGTTACTCCATCATCTGCTAAGATTAATTGGGAACGTGAAATTAATGTTTTCTGTAAAGAAACAGCGATTATTGATGGTAAAAAATGGAAACAAGCAAAATTTACAATTATAAATTATGATATCCTCAAGAATTTCCATACATTAATAGAAACTAGAAAAGAATTAACCGAAGAAGAAATCAGTAAGATAAATAGACAATTAGCAATGGCTAAATTTGATATTGCTATTATTGATGAAGCTCATTATTTGAAAAATAATGATAGTATTCGTGGTAAGATAATGGTAGATTTATCAGTTAAGTATAATATACCAAGAGTTTGGTTATTAACTGGTACACCTGTTGCTAACAGACCAATGGATTTCTTTAATCTTTTGAAGATAATTAAATCTCCTATTGCACAAAATTGGAAACACTATGCTGTTAGATACTGTGATGGTAGAAAGTTCTTTAGAACGCTTAAAAATGGCCAAAAAAGACAGATTTGGTTAACTGATGGTGCTAGTAACTTAGAAGAATTAGCATCAAAAACAAAAAATGTTATTCTTAGAAGACTTAAAACAGATGTCTTGGATATGCCAGATAAAGTTGTTACACCTACTTATCATAGATTAGATAATAAAGGTTGGTTGGAATACGAACATTTATGGGAAGAATATTTACAAAAACGTTTACTTGAAGGTAAGAAAAATGGTAATCTACAAAAAGACCTAGTTGAATTGATATTATTAAGACAATTCATTGCAGCCCAAGCAATACCACATACAATTGAAATGGTTGAAAATGCTATTGAAATGGGTAGAAAAGTAATTATCTTTACAAGCTTTACTGAAGAATTGGAAATATTAGCAGCTCATTTTGGAAAGTTAGCCGTTAAACATAATGGTCCAATGACCACAACTCAAAAACAAAAATCAGTTGATGCTTTCCAAAATAATCCTAAGGTTAAAGTCTTCATTGGAAATATAAAATCAGCTGGTGTTGCTATTACACTTACAGAAGCAACTGTTGTAATATTTAATTCGTTTTCCTGGGT
>Ga0265322_10000124_pt1 | contig 35606 bp, 57 predicted proteins | sample 41222metaG_FD_193584 | JGI IMG/M metagenome (GOLD analysis project Ga0265322, IMG submission 193584) | Rhizosphere microbial communities from Carex aquatilis grown in University of Washington, Seatle, WA, United States - 4-12-22 metaG | ecosystem: Host-associated > Plants > Roots > Rhizosphere...
CCGGAGCCGTTCACGCTGCGACACGGTGGTCATCCGACGTGGACCCTGACGCCGATCAGGAACAGGACGGCGAGGATGACCAGCAGGCCAACCAGCCACCAGATCCAGTTGGGCGCGTTCATGCCGTCACCGACTCGGCGGTGCCCAGCGTCACCTTCAGCGGTGCCTCGTCCTCATCCGGGGCGACGATCACGGTGATCTTCTTGGGGCTGTCCTGCGTCACGACGCGGACGTACTCCCCGTTGTGGACCTTCACGTCCCAGCCGTCGGGGAGCTCGACGGTGGTTACGGTTGCGCTCATCAGCCGAGGGTGACGACGAGGGGCGTCGGCACCACGGGAACGCTGATCGTGATGTCGTCGGTGCCCTCGGTCCGGTTCACGTCTTCGCTGCCGGGGGCGACGGTGATCGTGTCGGTGGAGGCATCGGCGACGCCATCGGCGACGGAGACGAGCACGACGCCGTTCTCATCCGGCGCTGCGACCACGAGGTCGGGACCGACGGTAATGACCTCATCGGCGAACGGGTTGCGGCCATCCACGAGGATGGGGCGCGGGGTTCCGAAGACGAGCGTGTCTGCCATGGCGAGGTTCCCTTTCAGGACTTGGGTGCGTTTGGGGTCATCACCGGCGCTGCGTCGGCGGCGGGCGGGGTTGCTACGGTCGTGACGGCCGTCGGCATCCCGGCAGGAGTGGTGACGTTGAGCGTGTCGCCGGGGTTCAGCGTCGGCGGCTGGTACGCGATGAGCGTGATGATCGCGGCGAGCGCGACGTTCACCGCTGCGACGATCTCGGGCGGGACTTCCGTGCCACTCGCCTTCAGGGCCAGGACGACGACGTTGAACAGCGCCGTGACGGCGCCGAGGATGAGGTTCTGCGGACGGCCGAAGATCATGCCAGCCCCTGCACCGCCGTGCGGATCTGATCCTCGTCCCACGGGCAGTTGCGGACGACCTGCTGGCTGATGCCACCCATGTAGGACAGGAGGCTGGTGAACTCGATCTTACCGGCCACCCAGTCCAGCGCGGCCTGCTTGCGCGTCTGGTCGTCGCGCTCGCCCTGCGCCTTCTCGGACGGATCGATGCCCTCGATGTCGTACCGCGCCGGGTTGACGTGGATCAGGCCGACGATGACCTTGACGAGGTATTCCTGCGGCGAGTAGCCGTAGCGGGCGGCGAACTCTGCGCAATCGAACGGTGCGGCCATGATGCCCTCCCTTAGAGGCTCTGCAGTGGCACGAACGAGACCTGAAAGTCCAGGCTCTCGATGAACGCCCACATGGAGGCTTCGGGTATCCATCGCCCGTAGCCGTTGAGGTTCTTGTCCAGCGGGTCCCAGACGCGCCAGTTGAACGTCGCCTGGCTGATGTGCGAGACGAACATGGAGTGCGTGAAGTGGTCGCTGCCCTGCTGCATCCGATCCTCCGGGGCAAGGGCATCGTACCAGCCGTCCACAATGAGGCCGCGAGCGTAGCGGAGGTGCGTCTTCACGTTCTTGCGCTGCCAGCCGTGCGGGACGACGAGCGTCAGGTGCGCGACGGCGAGGGCTTCCTGCGCAGACTGCGCAATGCTGGTGCCGCCGGTCGGCGTCGGGTGCAGCGAGGCGCGGTACACGCTGCCGTCCTCATCGATGCGGCCGTTCGTGGCAAAGGCGATGTCGCGTCCCAGTGACGTGTCGCGGCAAGTGACGATGCCACCGCCGGGAACGTGGTCATCGAGTTCGCTGTCGTTGCGCGGGAGTTTGCGGCCCATGACGGTCGGGGCGATCACAGCGGATGCCCCGCCAGCCCCATCGCGAACTGCACGACGAGCAGGAGCGACGCTAGGAGCGAGGCGCCCATAGCCCACTTCGCGAGCTTGATCGCGCCGACGGCCTCTCCCTTGAACTCCTTGAGGATGTTGATGTCGGTCCGCTGTTCGTTCAGCCGGGTGATAAGGCCGCTCTGGACCTCGAGCATCCTAGACCGGCGCTCGGAGGATGAGTTCGACTCTGCTGCTAGGTGGGCAGCGACGCGGGCCTGTTCGATCAGAACGCCGCTCACGTCCGAGCCAACCTTGTCCAGCTTTCCGCGCATCTCCAGGATGATGTCCTTTGTGGTCAGCACCGGAGAGCGGGCTTCCATGTCATCAGCCATGCTCATGGATGCCGCTCAACATGGGCGTTCGGCATTGGGGGTTCTCCGAGGAAATACCGGTCGTATCGGTGGCCGGCAACCGGGCGGGCACATCACATTTCGCGGCTCGCCAGTAGGGGGTTCGTGAACCGCCCACCGGACCGGGGCATCGATCTGACACAGGAGGGCGGTTCACGGCACCATTATGCAAGCGCCGCGCGCTTGTCAAGAGGCTACTCGACGTGCAGCCAGTCGTGGCCCTCGGCGCGCGCCGCCGCCATCCGGTGGTCGTGGAAGGCCACCTTCAGCGCCTCGTCGCGGATCAGGCGGCTCTCGTCGTCGGGCGCCGTCATCATGGCGCCGCAGGAACAGCGTACCGTGCGGCCGGCGAAGTTGATCGAGCGGACGCGATGGCCGGGCAGGTGGTAGGGGTTGTGGTTGCGCTTGGGCTCCGTCACGCCGTCTCCACCCTCCCGAGGATCGAGCGGAAGCCGCCGTGCTGCCCGCGGTGCCCACGCGGACGGGAGCAGGAGCCGCGCCATCCGCAGGGCGCCGGGCCGTCGCCGGGCAGCGTCACCCAGCCGAGCGCCGTCGCTGCCTCCATCGCACCGCCCACGCCGATCCGGGCGTACATCTCGGTGAGGTGCCGCTTGACGCTTGCCACGCTCACGCCGAGCACGTGCGCCGCTTCCTTCAGGCTCCCCGCCTGGACGTAGGCGCGGAAGGCGACGAGCTGGGCCGGCGTGGGGTCGGTCATGGCTTGGCGATGATCTCGAGGACGGCGGCGCGCTGAAGCGAGTAGCAGGTGCGCTCGCCGGCGGCATCGCGCTCACATCCCAGCCCTTCATGGTCGTGGCAGTCGTCAGGCAGCCCCCTCACGGCCTCCGCGATCTCGGCGTTACGGGCGGTGACGGCCTTCGTGATCTGGTCCCATGTCGCGGTGTGAACGGTGGGCGTGTAGAACCCGTAGGCATCGGGCTGGCCCCAATCGACGGCCTCGACCCCCAACTGCTCGAATAGCACGTCGGAGAGCCAGACCTTGTATTGCGCCGCTCGCTCAACTCGCTCGGTCGTCATGCGAGGTCCGCCAGTTCGTCTGCGGTGTAGCGCGGCTCGCTCGGGGCGAGGGCGGCGCGGGCCGTGTCATGTGACAGGCAGAAGCACGGGTCTACCGACTCAAGGGGATGCCCCTCCGCGATCTCGGCCAGCGCCGCCCGCAGCCGGGCCTCCTCCGCGTCGGCGCGCTTCGTGCTCCCGGTCCAGTCGGCGGTCGCCACGACGCCTCCGGTCACGGAGACTTCTTGCCCGACGTAGATGAAGCGCCAGCCGTCGAGTGCGGCGAGGGCAGAGATGGCGATGACCTCGGCTGTCCCGTCCATCCATCGCTCGCGGCTCTGTTCCGGCCAGACTTTCGTCGCGAGCGCGTGGCGGATCGCTGCCGTCAGCACGGCCTCGGGAGTGTCGTGGGTGGGCTCAGCGAGTCGGAAGGCTCCGAACTCCCAGCCGTCCTTGGTCACCATGAAATCGTCACCTCCTGAAGTCCCTGCGAGAGCGGCGCGAGCCGCGCGAAGTCGGAGCGGTCAAGATCGATGAGCCGCGAGCCGTAGCACTGGCACCAGTCGCCCAACTGCGTGCGAACTGAGACACCGTTGGCCGTGACAGTCACCACAGTTCCGCGCCAGCCAGAGCCAAGCGCAGCCCTCAGCGCGGGGCCTGCGGCGGCTTGGCCGGGGAAGTAGGCATACCAACTCGCGAGTCCCGCCACTTGAGCGGTACCCACGTCACCCACTTGCCGACCCAACCGCAATCCCAGCATCGGCGTCGGTACCACTTCGGGTCGCTGTCGGGGCGCCACTCTTGCTGTTGGAAGCGGGTCGCGCCGCACTTCGGGCACGACGGTTGCTGTTGCACTGCGCACCTCCGTAAACGCCCCCTGCGGCAACGCCGAGTCGTGCCAGGCCTCGACGCCGACCGTCTGCGCCGCCATGATCAGCCCCGCCGCCACGATGAGCGCGGCCCACAGGATGCCGGCGAAGAGGAGGCCGTAGGACCAGGCGCGGGGAGTCATGCCCGCATCTCCGGCCGGACAAACTTCCAACCGGCGGCGCTATAGACGTCCGTCTCCTCCGGCGTCGGGATGACCTCGCAGACGTAGGAGCCACACCCAAGCGAGCCGCGGTGGAGTTGCCCCCCGGAGACGTGAAGGTCGCGGCGGCGGAGGTCCGTGACGAACCGATGCGAGTAGTCCGCTGGCCCGGTGCGAATGAGGTAGATCAGGCCGAACGTATCGGCCGTCGCTGAGAACAGGTCAAGCTGGAGTCCGGAGGTCGGCTCGATCAGCTTGGAATACCGATCGCCACGCTTCGGGTCGGTCGGGTGATTGGCGAGGATGCCGTCAGCGATCAGAGCGTCAATGCGCGCGCTCAGCAGGTTGGCCTCGCGGCTCTCCCACATGCCCTCGGGCACCGTCTCGATCAGAGGCACCGCCACGATCTCGATGTCGCCCACGTCGGCCCGGCCACGCCGAACGCTCCCGGCGATCTCGATGCGCGTGGTGGCAGGCGAAAGCCGCCAGAGGATGCCGAGGGCGATCGAGCGGGCACCGGCCAACGGAACGCGAGCGCCAGCGCTCACGCCACACCTCGCAGATCGCGGAAGGCCGCGACGGGGAGCTCGAGGACGTAGGCGCGGCCGACGTGGACGACGGCGCCGTCGGGCGGCGTCCAGCCGTGCTCACCGATAAACTCCAAAAGAAGGACATAAACGCGGCCCGAGGCGACACGCTGGCCCGTCCCGACCCAGTACAGCGCGCGCAGCGCCGGCCCCGCATCGATGTACTCGATGAGGCCGACGATGGCGTTGACGCTCGGGCGCTGCGCCAGGCGCTTGCTCTGGATGCGGGCGCCGCAGGCTTCCACGTCCCACGGTTCCTTCAAAGCTTCCACGTTCCGGCCACCGAGGTAGGCGGCGAGGTCGTGGGAGGTGCGGTTGCCGCGCTGCCTGTTTCCACGATTGCGGCGCTGCACCACGGGGTTGCGGACGGCGCCGCAGGACATGCAGAAGGGCTCGGTCGAGAATGGCGTTCCGTCCGCCCTGGACCGGGCCACGTTGTCCGAGACCCAGACGTGGCGCCGGCACTTGCGCCGCGTCGTGACGTTGACGGTTGCGGGGGAGTCGGGGTTGTCCCAGACGCGTTCGAGCAGTTCGGCGTCGGACATGCTCATCGGTCGAGGTCCCCGAGATCGTCCCGCAGCATGTTCATCGCCACGAGGAACGGGACGTTGCTCTCGAAGCTGTTGAAAGCTTCCACGGCCGCCTTCGCCGCCAGCGCCACGCGGACCAGCGCGAGCACCACGTCCGGCGAGGCAGCGGCGATGTAGGCGGCGTCGGCGTCTTTCAGGAGGCCGGACGGGTCGTCAAAGACGTAGAGCTGTTCGATACGGACGATGATCCGGCTCGTGGTGCGGAAGGTATTTGTCCGCTTTCGCAGATCGCCGATGGTTCCCGTGTCGTACTGCTTCCAATCCCACGGTCCCGGCGTAGCCTCCGAGGCCAGCTTGGCGAGGGCTGCGAGGTCTACGGTCACAGGATGCAGTCCTTCGAAATCCACTCTGGGTGCAGCGAGTCGGAACTGACGTTCACGAGCCCCCGTTGACGAAAGCGCCGGCGCATCATCTTGATGAGGTGAGAGCGTCCCGTCATGCGTCGCTCGATCTCTCCGAGTAGGTCCCGGTCGGCGCTGTTGGCCCTCAGCATGTCCACCTCGGCCTGGAATAGCGCGTGCTCGGTCTCCCACTTCATGGCTTCTTGCCTCCCGGCTTCGGTACGGGGTGAAAGCCCATCGAGGAACGGATACCCTCGAGGATGGCGCCCACCTTCTGCGGGTCCGGCGTTGCCACCACTTCCGCGAGACCAAGCGGACGGTGCCCCTCGACCACCTTCTCACGTTCCGCCTCGAGCTCGGCCATCTCAGCGTGACGGGCGGCCATCTTCAGCGTGCCCTCTGCCCGGCTCATGAGCTTGTCGCGGCCATCGAGGAGTGCCACGCCGATGGCCTTGGCCGCTTCCTCCCGGCCGTATTGCTCCGCGATGCGGTCGCCCCATTGAAGGACGGCGGTGGACGGGTTGCCACCGTAGGCCCCGAACAGCGCCTCGCCCACCGGGTCATCCTCGCGCGCGCACGCGACGAGAGAAGCGACGGAAGAGAGGGGAACAGAGGTGAGGGGAGGGGAGGGCTGGAGGCGGTGGTCCAGCGGTTCCAGCGCGCTGGCAAACGTACCAGCGGGAGTGCGCTTCGCTGAGGCTGCGCGAGCACGTCCGGCCTCTACTTGCTGCGGCGCCATAGCGGCCCATGCCTTGAACGGTCCGGCCTTGAAGCCTGTCTCACAAATGAGTCCAACCGCCAAGAGGTCGGGCACGAAACTGGAGTTGGTTTCGGCGGCCACGTCGAGCTCAGGGATACCGTTCCTTCGGGCTGCCGCCAGCGCCACGAAGAACGCTCCAACCGCGCTGTTGAAGTCGTCCTCGCTCGGGAGTCTCCGGTACAGCGCCCGGAACTTGGAGTCCGCCATGAAAGCGGCATCCCCAAGGAAGAAGGCTACGGGTGTAGTTCTCATGCAACCCTCAGGTTTCGGCAGCGGGGCGGAGTGGAGGGTTGCGACCGACACCCTCACCCCGCTGCTTCCCCGTATTTTCGCAGATCACGTCGCCACCTGCAATGCCCGACGCAACTGGTTTGCCCGCCTCCAGGTGGCCCGCCGCGCCGCGATGCGCTCCGCTTCCGTGGCGTAGCCCTGCCAATACTGGCTCGGCGCAAGGTGCTCCGGCTCCTCTCCGGGATAGGTCCCGTCGCAGCGTTTCTCGGCGCGCATGGCCTCCGCGAAGGCGCGGTTGCAATCGATGCAGGGCGACGTGGGGACCGAGGTGGAGTGCGGGCCGCCGATCCTCGAGGCACGCTCGGCCTGCCACCAGAGCCGATCCGTCTCGGCGTCCATGCAGGCAGGGTGTTCGGGGCCGAGTCTCATCCCACCATGTCCAGCCCGAGCGTCAGCACGTTGTCCGCGCGCTCGATGTTCCGGCAAGCCGCCTCGAAATATGACCGCTTCAGCTCGCAGCCGATCGCCCGGCGACCATGCTGCACCGCGACGTAGCCCGTGGTGCCGATGCCCATGAAGGGGTCGAGCACGAGTTCGCCGGGGTTAGACCAGAGCCGGACGCATCGCATGACCGTCTCGATCTGCAAGGCCGCGATGTGCCGTTCGTCCCGTTGCTCACGAGCCTCGGCGGCATTCAGCGTCGCGGATTCGCGGATGCCGTACCAGATCGGCCGGGCCCACTCGATCCATTCGTCATTGCTGATCTGGTCGCCGAGGATCGGGACGGCGTTCTCGCCCGGCGCCCGGAAGACGATGATGAAGTCCGCGAACGCCGGCCGGAGCCACGACCGGTCCCGGTCCTTCTGGACGAACAGGAGCCCCTTGGCCTTTGTGCGGATCGCCTGCGCTTGGGGGTCCTTGTCAATCGTGACCTCGCCGTGGAAGACGAACCCCTGCCCGATGAACGCCCGGATCACGTCGCCTCGGAAGTCATTGAGCCCCGTCACTCCGTCGTGAGCTACCGACGTGGCGACCTGCTGGACGTGGACGGCGACGTTGCGGCCCGGCTTCATGACCCGCTTGATCTGCGCGATCAGGAAGCCGAAGTGCGTCCAGAACTCATCCGGCCGGTTATTGCCGATGTCCCGCTCGCTCGGCGAGTAGGTGAACAGGCTCATGAACGGCGGCGAGAAGAGCGTCAGGTCAACGGACTTGTCGGGGACCTCGGCCAGTCGCTCCACGCTGTCCCCGAGCATCATCGTCCAGGCGGGGCGCTTGACGGTCGCCTCGGTGTACTCCCATTCATCCGGCTTCCCGTCGAGTTCGCCGCGCTCGAACGCCGCGATATGCTCGATCAACTTCTCCTGCATCCGGGTCGCCTCTTCCTCTTTTCGCATGACGTTCTCGAATATCTCAGCCTCGGCATCGGACAGGACGATGTGGGCGCGCACGCTCTCCGTCTGCCCGAAACGCCAGCAACGCCGGATGCTCTGGTAGTACGCCTCCCACGAGTCTGAGAGCCCGACGAATGCCATCTGATGGGCGTTCTGAAGGTTCATGCCGAACCCGGCGATCCGCGGCTTCGTGACAAGCACGCGATGCGCGCCGTCTTGGAACGCCTCGATCGCGGTCGCCTTCGCCTCGGGCGTCTGGTTGCCTTCCACGAGGATCGAGCCGGGGATCGCGTCGCGGAGCGCATAACCCTCGTCATTGAGCCCATGCCAGACGATCCACTGGCCGGGCGTCGCATTGACCAGCGCGGCGGCGTGCTGGACGCGCGGCGTGAGCGTCTTTCGCCGTACCGCGCTGCGATCCTTGATCCCGCCGAGCCCACCGAAGAAGAGTTGCCCATCGGGCACGTAGTCGGCCGCGATGAACTCCGGCTCAATCACGAGCTCCGGCAGGATGAACCCGTCATCCTCGTATCCGAGGTCAGACGGGCGGCGGATGCTCATGCCCCAGGACGCGAGCCATCGAAAGAAGGCCTCTTCGGCGTGGCCCTTCAGCCGCCAGCCGTCCTTGCCGCTGTCGAGTGAGCCGTGGACGAAGAACGCCGACAGCATCTCGTGGTGCGGCATGATCCCGAGGAACTCGGAATGGTTGCCGATCTCCGCGATGTCATTCGGGGCCGGGGTCGCGGTCGCGCAGAGCCGGTAGGGCGTCTCCGCGAACATCTCCGTGAGCTTCTGGCGTGTCTTGCCGTCCAGCGACTTGAGGATGCTCGACTCGTCCAGCACGACGCACGGGAATGCGGCGGGATCGAAATGCTCGACCATCTCGTAGTTCGTGATCGAGAGCGGGCCGTCCACTTCGGACTGGTCGCGGACGTACTTGACCGTGAGACCGATCTTCCGGCCCTCGCGGACCGTCTGCCGTGCCACGGAGAGCGGCGCGATGATGAGGGTCGGCTTGCCGATCAGCCGGGCCCATTCGAGCTGCATGAACGTCTTGCCCAACCCCGTGTCCGCGAAGAGCGCGGCGCGGCCCTTGCGAACCGCCCACCGCACGAGGTCCCGCTGAAACGGGAACAGGAGCGGGTGTACGTCATCCCGGTGGACTTCCGGGCCGAACGGCGCGACGACGTGTCGCTTCGATGCGAGGAACGTGGCGTAGTCGCTCACAGCCCAAGCCCCTGCTGATCGTCGGCCCGGTACGCGATCTCCACCGACCACTTCCGGGAGTTTGACATTGCATAGTCGCCCATTTCTTCGGTGGGCCGCACTCTCGTGACGCGCTCCAGCCGTATCCCCGGCTCCGCCGCAGCCCAGTCCCGCGCCATCTGCTCTGCCTCCGTCGCTGTCTTCGCGGCGAAGGTTAGGGTCAGGAGTTCAGTCATAGTCCCAACCACGGCTTGCGAAACGGGTCCAGCAGGGTTCGGAGTTGACCGAGATACAACGGCAACTCTGGCCGGTCGTAAACCTCGTTGAGAAGTCGGACGACGGCGGGCGGCAGACGGTTGACGCCGAGATAGCAGCGGGCATAGTCCCATATCTCGAGCCGAAGACGAGCCTGGACACGGGATCGTCTAGTCATCGCCGAGCCTGCGGTCGATTGCGGCGAGGACGGCGGCGCGGCTGACGAGCGCTCCGGCCGGCCCTAGCCGATCCTCAAACTCGAACGCCATACCCACCACCTCCTCGCGAAGCTCGCGAAGCACGGTGGCGCGGGCCTCCGCAATTTCGCCCTCGACGCCGACGCTGGACTCGGCCCATGCCGCGTCAAAGCCCTGCTGGTGTGCCTCGGCTTCGATGGCGTTCAGGGCGTCTCGCTCACCCCATATCTCGCAGTAGCCGACGCAATCCACGTGCTCGGTGAACAGCCTCCTCCCGGCCTCGGTGCTCATCCGTGCCACCGCAGCACCGCTGGCACCACGAACACCGCGACGAACGCCGCGATGACCAGGACGGCGAGCATTCGGTCGCGCCGCTCCTGACGCCGGCAGGTGGCGCACCCGCCGCAGTACTGGTAGCGTCGCGCCGGTACGGGATGTGCCTGGCGGATCATCGCGGCGCCCGCGGCTTCTCGTTGCATCCCCGCTCCGGGCACGCAAGGAAGCTCTCGTAAGGCGCGCCGGTTCGTTTCGAGACGCCCGCCGGGACCGTCTTCCACGGGACACGGTGAACGGGGCAGAAGGCGGAAGGCCCGGTGAACTGGAACGGCTGCACCGGCGGCAGGGCCACGGTGGAGGACTCCGCCGGGTTGTACTTTGTCACCAGCGCCGCCTGGGCGGCTAGAAGTTCCGGGGGCGGCGTGGGCAGCGGCGGCTCAGGATAACTTGGCCCGTGGATCAGTTCATCCCGCTCCACGAGGATCGCAGAACGCCCCATCCTCCCCAGCGCCATCTGCTCCAGCGCCGTGGCGATGCGCTCCAGCACTTCGATCTGATGCTGGACGGGATCGTAAGGTGTCGAACTCACTTGATTGCCCTCCCGAGCGGTGAACCCATGATTGCCTTGGCCTCCGTCTCGCGCCATTCGTAGAGCGCGCGGGCCTGGAGGAAGGCGTCGAAGGTGCGCGGCCCCACGTTGAACGGGACCACCTCATACCCCTCCGGACGCAGGTGCAGCACGCCGTAGGCCGTGATCTTCGGCACGGTGTAGCGGGCCGTCTCCCCGGGCTTGCCGATGAACTCCGCGCCAGCGTAGGCGGCGAGCTGCAGCGAGGTCTCGGCATAGACGCCGGTCCCGGTTTTCACGTCAAGCATCCAGGTGTCGCCGGCCATCTCCACGATGGCGTCCAGCGTCCCGGCGTAGCGGTGCGTCAGGCTGGCGACCATCTCCTCGGCCGCGAGGTAGCGCGGCTGCCACTCGTCGAGGAACCGCTGGAACGCCGCGAGGAACGGGCGCTCCTCGTCCGTCGGCGTCACGGGGATGCCCTTGGCGGTGGACTCCGCGAGCGCGTGGACCCGCGTGCCGATGTCGGCGGCGGTGTCCCGCTGATAGTCGGGGATGGCCTTCAGCCAGTTGACGGCGGCGGCGTCGCCGCCCGCCTGGCGCATCGCGGCGAGCATGTCGAGGTTGCGGACGGCGCACGCCGCCGTCTCGCGCTTCGCCCAGCCCACGAGGGCGCCGGACTTGTCCACGATGTTGAGGATGCTGGTGACGCTCGGGAGCGGCCCGCTATCGAAGGTCTCCGTGCGCCAGGTGTAGATGTGCTTGGGCGTGCGGGTCAGGCCGAGCACGGGCGGGCTAGCGGTCATGGCGATACGCCAAGTACATGGGCACGAACACGATGCTTGAGCCGATTGTCGCTCCGGCGTAGGTGGCAAGAGCCCAGAGCGGACCCCATGCCCAGATCCCCACGATGGTCAGGACGACGAGGACGATGATCGCGGGCCAGAAGGCTCGCAGAAACTCACCGGTCATCGGTCGCCCGCCAGTGCCCGCAACTCCAGCTCGTCAATCTTCGGGGAGTAGCGCGGCAGCTCCTCGGGCCGATGCGGGACGGCGTTGGCGAAGACGCGGGTCAGCCATTCCTCGCTGTGCGTCTCGCACCGCGTCCAGCCGGGTTGCGGGTGCCGCTCGCAGCCCTTCTCGGGACAGCGGCGTTGGGTGCTTTCGTGGACGATCTCAGGGAACACTTCAGACCGGGGATAGCCTCCGCCGTCGCGGTGGACCATGTGATGCGCGCGATCGTCTGGCGTGTCCCAGCCCGACCACTGGAAGTTGCACCCAACGATGGTGCACGTCATGTCGTCCATTGCGCGAACCTTCCTGCGGCGATGCCCCGCCGCGGGGTTCTAGCGGCCCCGGATTGCCCGGTAGTACCGCTCGCGGAGCCACATGGCCCCAAGGTAGTCGCCGATCTCGATGGCGCGGCGAAGTTGTCGGCGCAGCGTGTCGATCTGGCGCTCTGTCATTTCGGCCATCGATGCGTGCTCTTCGGAGTGCGCCACGACAACAGGCTGGACAGCCCAGCCGCCGCGAGGAACGCCACGATGACGGCGATGCCCAAGAGAACGGGATCAGTCACTGGCGTTCTCCTTCCCGAGATAGAAGGCCCGGAGGTCCTGAGCCTGCGAGCGCGTCGGCGTCACCCCGCGTTCGATCAGGCTCAGGTGCCCCCGTTTCCAGCCGAGGCGAGCCTCGACCTGGCGCTGAGAAAGGCCCGTGGTGCCGCGCAGGGCGAGCCACGGGTTGGTAGTCGGCTGCTGCTCTGTTCGGTCCATGTGGGCACTGTAGCGCCCGCGTAGCGGGGTTGTCAAGTAGGACTTCTGGCGGACAAAGAGAAGCCGCCCCGCCCCGAAGGGCAGGGCGGCCAGTCAGCGCGCTACTTGGCGACCGGCGCCCCGAGGGTCCAGTCGAAAGGGGCTGCCGTCACCACGATGTCATGGGTGATTGCCACCCCATCGAAGACGATATCGAACGTCGAGGTTCCGGGCGCCACGCCGACGACCTCGAGGTTGCCCGCGCCATCGTCCTGCATGATCGCCGCGCCCTTGTCGAACGGCGGCAGATCGCCCGCCCCGCCGGCACCTGTGATTGACGCGGTGAGGATCTGACCCCCGTTCCCATCGAGCACGGGCGCCTTCTGGCTGGAGTCGAGTGTGTATCCCATCGTGATCCCTCCTAGACCTTCGCGACCCCGTAGACCCGGATCGTACCCGACGCGATGTCGCCGCTGCTGAACAGGAACCGCAGCGCGTTGACTGCCGCCGTTTGGAGGTAGCGCCCGCCAATGAATGCGGTCACCCACGCCGATCCGTAATACAGCGACACGTTGCCGAACAGGTATTTGTAGATCGCCGATCCTGGCGCAATCAGGCGGAATGATCCATGCACCCCCCCATTGTTCGCGTCGTTCTGTACGTGGTCAGTCGTATTTGCTGACACCGTGATCCCACTGGCCGACGTTGAACCACTAGACGAACTCCCCGACGTGTTGGACCGCATCGCCTCCCACGAGTAGTGTCCGGAAGTTGTGTCCCATGTCGATCCACCATCCGTCGAGACCTCCATGACGAGATCCACCGTATTGGTGACCGGCAGAACATTCAGAACTTCGATCATGTAATCGTCATATGTGCTTGAGATTGCCGTCGTGAAGTCGAGCGTTGCGGAGGTTGACGCCGTGTGCTGCTCGAGGAGAACAAGCGCGCCGCCGCCACCACCCCCACCGCCCGCAACGGCGCCCCACGCTGTCCACGTCGAAACGCCGTCCGACTGGTACGTCTGCCCCGTGTCCGTCTCGGCGTAGAGCGTCCCGCTCGCGACCGCGCTGGCTGCCGGACGAGAAGAATGGACCCCGGAGAGGAGCACGCCGGGGAGGGTGTAGGTACCTGCCATCGTCGTCTCCTAGCTCGTCATGATTGCGTTGCCGTAGCCATCCACGACGACATCCCAATGGGTTCCGTCGAGGTCGGCGACCATGAGCGGGCGCCACACCGTTCCGGCCGCCGGCGCCTGCCACGTCGCCGCGCTGGAGCTCGTGGCGGTCGGGACATAGCCAACGGCCGGCGTCCCCGTGACGGCCACACCGTTGATCTTGGCGACGGTCGGCCCAGGATACGTCCCCGACAGGTCGCCGCTCGCCGATCCTGTCGGCGCGCTGCTCGGCGTCGTGAAGTGCCCCGCGCCGTTGAGGAACGTCGTCGTGGTGCCAGGTGGCGTATCGACGGCCACGCCGTGGATGGCTACAACGGACGGGCCGGGATAGCTCCCGCCGAGATCACCGCTGGCGGGTCCGCTCGGCGCGCCCCCGCCCCCACCGCCACCGCCTCCCCCGCTCCCGCTGTTGCCGGTGTCGGCCGCGACGCCGCCGCCCTGAGAGAGCGACGTGTTCCCGAGGTTCCACGGATAGTTGGCGTCAAAGTGCGTGATCTTCACAGCATCGGCCAGAGCATGAAGCTGACGATGTTGATATCACCGAGGAAGCCGAGTCCGCCCACGAGGGTCAGCGTCTCGCGGAGCGCCCAGTAGCGGTAGGCCACTGGCGGGCTAATGGGCAGCACGTAGACACCGACGGCGATTGATCCGGCGATGATGTCCGCGTGACTCAGGATCTCCACCCACGTCCCGCCCGGACCGCCGTCATTCGAGGCGACGAGACTCAGGCCGTTGCCTGCCACCTGGTGCAGCAGCAGCGTACACACGGCAACGGGGTCGGGGCCGAGGTCCCACTCGAAGTGGTAGATCCACGTCCCCCCAGTGCCCCAGACAACGCCGATCGAGCCGAAGTAGGACCCGTTGTTGCCCGTGCCGACCGGACCCGGCGGCAGCCCGCCGATCCATCCCACGGTGTCCGAGACGGTGTACGAGCTGGTCGAGTAGGCCGACGGATTGCCGGTGTAGTTGTTGACGGAGAACTGGAACGTTGCGCCCCAGTAGTCCGGCGTCGTGTAGTCGCCGGGTGTCGGGCCACCCGAGACGGCGTAGGAGCAGGCCGTCCCGGCGATCGGCGAGAGCTCCAGGCGCACGTTGTACTTCTCATTCGTCTGCTCATTCGCCATGACGCTCCGGTTGAGGACGCGACACCACTGGAAGGCCGAGCCCCACGTCGAGTTAGAGCCGTTTGGCAGATGGCTGAACTTCGCCATGACGCGCTGGCCCTGCTTGATCCCCGTCACCTTGCTGGCGGGCAGCTTGACGGTGCAGGTGATCCGATCGTCCTCGTCCCTGTTCTCGAACAGGTAACGCGCCGCCCGCGCGTTGGCTTTCGTGATCGTCTTGACGTTGGACGACGGCGCCGATGAGTCACGCCAGCCATAGTCGTATTCCGTGGCGATGCGCGTCTGGTAGGCGGGCGAGTTGGAGCCGTTGAAGGGCAGGTATACCGCTGCTGAGACGCGGGACGGATCGCGCACCAGCTCGGCGTCAGGCTCTGGCGCGAAGGTCCACACGTTGTCAACGTCCGAGAGCACGTTGCTGATCTGCAGCATCGAGTCGTCGATCGGATCGTCGGGCTTGTGGTAGTGGAGGCTGAACTCGCCCGCCCCCTCGTCAAACCGGATGAAGAAGTTGCGGCCCGACTGCTGCGCGCAGTCATTGAGCACGTCGGCGGGATGCTGCCCGGTGTAGTCGCAGGCGTCCATATCCACGCCGCCGCTCACGTCGATGTAGCCCGTGTCGTGGACGCTCGTCAGGAAGGGCACGGCGAGGAGTGCCGTCACCCTGGCAAGGTCCGTCTCGGCCGGCCGGATGAAAGAGTTTGAGGCGTTGTAGGCGTTGGAGTTGGAGCCGTTGACCGGAGCGAAGACGCGGAAGCTGAGCATCGTGTTCGCGTCTACGATCGTCGCGTCCAGCTTGCGCGCCACACCCGTGATGAGCGAGTCGGTGCCGCGCCGGTAGCGGCGATCCCCGAACCATCCCGTGAACAGGCGCTGGTCTCCCGCTGGGCACGCCGTCTCATCGATCCAGATGCGCTTCAGCCCACGGATGCCGTCGGCGTAGTGCGACGTGCCCAGCGTGCCGAGCGGGTCATCGAAGAGCAGCGATGAGATGCCGACGGAGCCCAACTCGGCCTCGTCCACGATCCCGGCGATGGTGCCCAGGCGCACCGCGTCGGACAGGTCTTCCGTCCAAGGGCCGCTGGTGGCGTCCGCCGGCATGTAGTACGTGACGACGAGGCCCATCTACTGCGCCCCGTTGTGGATCGGCGTGTTCCCGTAGCGGGTCGCCGTGGTGGATGCGGTCGTGACGGAACGCGTATCCACCTTCACGTTGACATGGACCGGCGAGTACTGATCCTGCCCGACGTTGCCGCCGGTGCCGCCCGCAACGGAGATCCCCTCGACGGCCGAGGTCGTGCGGTTGACGGCGGCCTCGATCGCCCGCGTGGTGGCGTCCTTCGCCAGCGTCGCGGCAACGCCCGTAATGGTCGGGTGTAGCCCGTTGGCGATGGCCCGTGCCATGACGCCGGCGCTGCCGGTGTCCACGACGGCACGGAGTTCCTTGGGGTACTGGTCCCCGCCGACGTTGCCGCCGGTGCCGCCGGATGACGAGGTGCGGGCGGCTGCTGCCGCAACCGCCGCGCCTTGCGCCGCTGTGCGCGCCCCGAACTGCCCGTGGGTGTTTGCGTATGCAATGTCCGCCGGGGTCGTGCCCGTGATCTTGTTCTCGACCGAGATGATGCCGGCCGCTACCGCCGCGCTCCCGAGCACCGACGCGGCCAGCGCCGCGAGTCCGGCCAACCCGCCAGCTGCCCAACCCGTCTCAGCGACGGCCGCGCCGCCCGCGCCCTCGACGGCACTGGCAGCCCCACCCGCCGCGCCACCGACCCCCGGCACTCCCCCGGCGACGTTGACGACGCCAGCCTCGACGCTCATGGATGCCGTCGTCGCGTTCTTGAATAGCCCTTGGATGGCTCCCTTCAGCGCACCACCGGCAAGGCTCGCCACGTCGATCCCGAAGGTCCACTTGACGGCCTTGTTCGCAAGGAAGCCGCCGATCAGCAGTTCTTTGATCGGGCCGGGGAGCGAGTTCCAGACGCCGCCGATCTCTTGAATGGCGGGGATGACGACGTTCGTGAAAGCGCCGCCGATCTGCTCCGCGAAGCCCAGCAGGCTCTTGAAGCCGCCTTGGATCTCCGGGCCATTGTTGGCTACGAAGTCGCGGAAGGCTTTGAGCCCGACCGTTAGGTCAGGCATGACGAGCAAGCCGAGCTGTTCCTCGAGGCCTCCAAGAGCTTCCTGCGCGTCGCGTTGCGCGGCGATGAACGCATGAACGTTCGCCACGTCCTGCGCCGTCTTCAGCGTGACGCCGAGCTTGTCCGCCTCCGCTGCCGCCTCTGCGATGCCCTTCGAACCAAGTGCCAGCATCGGGACCATCGCAATATAGCCGCGGCCCAGAAGTTGAGCGGCGACGGTCGCCTTCTCATTCGCCGGGATGGCTTTGTTGATCCAGAGATCGGCCACTTGGTTGACTTCACTGGCGAAGTCGACCACCTTGCCCTTGGTATCCACGAGGTGAAGGCCGTACTGCGCGTCCAGAGCGGTGAGTTTCGTCGTGGCCGCAGCCCCGGCGTCCATCGCGTCCTTGGCCTTCTGCTCAGCGATGGCCTTGTTGATCGCGGTGGTCTTGCCGCCCTCGGCGGTGATCGTCAGCTTCTGATTCTCTAGGGCTAGAAGGGCGGTGCTCGTGGCCGCCTTCGCTGTCGTGGCATCGAGTTTCCCGAGCGTCTTTTCAGCGAACGCGGCGATGGTCGTCGCCTTGCCCGTATCGATGCCGTACTTCTCCATGACGGCGACGAGTTGCGACGCGGTGTGAACCGAGAGCCCCGTGACGCCGGTCAGCTTCTCCACGGCGAGGCCCATTGCCTCTACCTTCGAGACGCCTTGCTCGAGCCCGCCAAAGACGGAGAACAGGCCAGCGCCACCCGCCAGTAGACCGAACCCGCCGATGAGCCCGGAGAGTTGGGACTTGGCATGGCCGAGCGCGGTGCCCACTCCGTTCGTCACCGTCTGGAGCCGCGTCAGGCTCCCCGTAGCGGTGCGCCCCGCCGTCGTCTCCAGCATCCCCAGCTTGGACTCAGCGGCGGTCAGGCCGCCCGTAAGCTGATCTTTCAGCTTCAGGACGACGGCGAGTTCGGCAGTCTCGGCGATCATGTCAGTCGCGTGCCCCTTCTGCCGCCTTGGCGGCTAGGGCGTCTTCCTGGGCGCGTGCTTGGCGTCCGGCCTCGCGCATCGGTCCACCGACGCGCTCCTCAGCCTCGTATTGCAGCGCCAGTCGCGCCTCGAGGAACGTCATCGGCCCCGGTCCCCTGACCGCTTCCCACCCGTACCGTGCCGCGAGGATGGCTTGGAGGGCACCGGGGGCGGCGCCCCAGAGGCCGTCGGCAGAGATGTCAAACCGTCCTTCGGCCCAGTGGGCGAGGACTTCGCCATCCTCGACACTAAAGGGCGGAACAGGTCCGCCGCGTAGAGTTCGTTGCACTTCTCTGCCACGTCGTGTGCCGTGGCCCAGTCCAGCCGGTCATTGATCGTGGCGTTCGTGATCGGTTCGGGGAATGACCACTCCACGATCCCGTGGCGAAGGAAGGCCGCCGCGATGGCGGCCTCCACTTCCGACTCCGTGCTCTCGGCGCCACGGATCGCCGCCATGACGCCCGCGCCCGCCGTGAGGGACAGGCGCGGCGCAAGGCGCACCCAGTCGTGCTCCCCGATGGGAACCGTGACAAGCTCTGCCATCAGAGCGCCGTGAGCGTATTGACCACCGACACGCTGAAGGGGTAGGTCAGCGTCTGGTCGAGCCAGCCCTGGCACACGAGCTGAACGCCCGTGTTCGCCGTCCCGTAGGTGCTCTCCATCCGGGTGAACCAGAAGCCGGAGAACAGGATGTGCTGGCTATAGTTGATCCCGGCCTGCGCCGCTGCCACGCTGTCGGTGCGGATCGAGGCGAACCGCTCCTGTGGGTTGGCGTTCAGCCACTTGGCGACTTCAGCGATGGCCGCCGTGCTCTTAGCGAAGTTGTAGGTGACGGTGAACTGGCGAGCGCCGCGACCGTAGCCGGCCGCCTGGAAGCGCGAGTTGCTGCCGTTCTGGAACCGCTTGACATCGAGGTTGTTGTTCACGACGAGGGTCACGTCGTGGACGCTGTTCGTGAGCTGCGTCGTGTCGATCGCGCCCGCCGTGTCGTTGAAGTAGTACGAGGTGTCGGCGGCGTAGGCCCACGTCGGAGCCGGGTCCACCTGAAGGCCGCCCGTGCGGGCCACGGGGTAGGCGACGGAGGCGAAGCGGTACGCCGTGCCGTCCACCGTGATCGGGCCGAGATCCTGCGGGTAAGTCAGGGTCAGCGAGTCCAGCACGCCGTCCGCGTACTGGAACTGGTCGGTTGTGTCGTCGCCCCACTCGCCGGTGAAGATCTCAAAGATGTCCTGCGACGTGCTCGCGGGCGCGTAGGCCCACGTCTTCGCGGTGCCGCCGCCGGTCGGCGTGACGCCGCCCTTGGCGAGCGCGGCCCAAAGGTACGGGGCATCGTTGAAGGCGAGCGGCCCGGTGATCGTGCCGGTCACGTCGGTCGCCATGCGGTACGGCGGCAGCGCGTTGTCCAGTGTGCCGGTGTCGGACGTTGGGAACGTCCAGTGCGGATCGACGGTCGGCGCGTAGGTCCACCCGAAGCGCCGGGTGGCGGGGACGGCGGTGCCGAATGTCGTCTCCTTGCCCAGTTGGAACGCCCGGAGCCTTACGTTGCCGGGCAGTGCCGCGACGGTCATGCGATTTCTCCTCTCACGGGACTACTGCCAGCGACGTATCGCGGCCTTCAAGGGGATTGAACGTGAACTCCAACCGCACGTCGGTCATCCTCGTGCTGCCTTGGACAAGCTCGGTTGGCCCATCGATCAGGGCCGTCTGTTCGAGGATGCCGTAGTACGGGCCGGATGAGGTATTGACGAGGATGTGGTAGTTGGCGGTGAACCACTCACGCATGAAGTCGGCGAAGGTGTTACATCGCGTGTTCGTCTCTTCGGGGTCCACGATGAAGTCCACGTATCCCAGCGATCCCCGGAAGACCGTGCTGCGCGTGCCGCTGTCGTGGGTGATCGTCTCGTTGATCGGCCCCTGGTAGACGAACGCCGCCTCGCCGTTGAGAGACGCGGGCAACTCCGACCAGTAGCGCCGCACGACGGTCGGTTGGGCCGCGATGAACGCCGCGATGATCGCCGAGAGCGCGTCATTGAGCGCCTGGCGGCTCGGGCTCAGGTTGGCGGGAGTGTTGACGGGGAATGTCATCTCAGCCCGCCTTGTTCCACGCGATGACTACGCGGTCGAGCAAGCCCGCCGACGTGATCGCCTTTTCGGCGCCCGGCTTCATGTAGGGATACGGCCGGGTGCCCGGATGGTGGACGCTCTTGGCGAACACGACGCCGCCGTTCCCGCCCGCCTGCGCAGCCTTCGTCGGCGTGCCGCTCAGCCGCATACCACCGCCCGTCGCCGCCCAGCGCAGCGCCTTCTTGGCGTTCGGCGTGATGACGTGGGGACGGGTGCCTTCCTCGAGGAAGCGTGCGTAGTTGGCCGACGCCAAGACTTCGGCGCTCGTCTCGGTGATCGTGCCGGCGTGGATCGTGCGGCCGAGGTTGCCCGTCTTCCGGTGCGGCGCCTCGAACACCTTGGCCTCGCGCACGGTCGCCATCGCCAGCGTGGTCATGATGTCCTTGCCGAGCACCGGACCCTTGATCGCGGCGATGCGGCGCTGGAGGCTGGCGTAGCCCTGGATCATCTCAGCCATGTGCGATCAGCCTCCCCATGTGCTCGAGGAAGGCGGGAACGAAGCACGGGAAGCAGAGCGCCCGGAGCTCGCCCGTGAGCGGCATCGGGACGTGGGCGACGTGGGCACGCTGGCGCCCGCAGCGGCTACATCGAGACAACCTGATCCCCTCCGAGCTTCCAGTCGGCCAGGAACTCCACGACCTCGGACGGGAGCCGCGAGTAGTTGAGGATGCCGCCGGCCGGAGTGATCGCCACGTCCGCGAGGATCGAGCGCGGCCGCAGCGTGTAGAAGCCAGCGAGCACCTTCACGACGTGGAGGAAGATGTCGGGGTAGTCGGTGTCGGGGTAGCCGGCGTCGCCGACGATCACGAGGTCGTCCGGCATCGAGGTCCAGGCGTAACCGCCGCCCCAGTTGCCGGGGTAGAACGGCGAGTCGAGCGCCTTGTCCCACCAGTTGGAGTCGGCGAGATACCACGGCCGATCGCTGTCGGCGCGCCACGCGCGGAACTGCAACGCCACGTAGACGCCGGAGTTGAGCTGGTCGGGGACAGCCCAGCACGACGCCGAAGTGCCCGCCGTGAAACCGACGCTGAGCGCCGAGCCGCCCCACGTCACCGACGTGAAGGTGCGGAAGCCGGGGATTGCGAGCTGCGCGCGGAGCATCGTCGCGCCGGGGATGACCCACGTCGTCGCCGGGCGATCGTAGAAGAACCGCCCCGTCTTGTGCTCGAGGAAGTAGACCGCCGAGCGGATGTTGCTCCCGATCGTGCCGTCGCTGTAGCTCGACTGCGTTCCCGGCGAGTTGAGGTCGAGGTAGTCGCGCACGGCCTGCGCATCGATGACGAGCGGCGTGGTCATGCGGCTACCTCCACGGGGACCGCTGCGGCGATCAGGTCACGGAACTGGACGGCCTTGTCGGGCCACGAGAAGTTGGCGCGGACGTGGGCTGGCCCCTTGGCGCCGAGTACCGTGCGGAGCGTGGCGTCGATCACCAGTCGCTCCACGGCCTGCCCGAACTTGCGCTCGTCGGCCCACGCCCAGAAGTGCGAGTAGGGGTTGTCCACGCGCGTGAAGAGCGGCACGAGCAGCCCGGCCGGGCCGATCACCTCCGGCACCGCCGAGTAGTCCACGCCCACGGCCGGCAAGCCGCACGCCAGCGCCTCGGCGATGCAGAGGCCGAAGCCCTCCGACGAGTTGGACACGTAGATGTCGGCCGCGTTGTAGAGCGCGTTGAGCAGGCGCCGGTCGAGGCCGCCGTAGGTGTCGTGGAAGCCGGTCGAGAAGAGCTGCCGCGAAAGGCGCCCGTACTTGCTCACCTCGTCGGACAGGTCACCGCCTTGGTCCCGCGTGCCGCAGTGCCAGATGAAATCCACGTTCGGATGCGCCGCGAGCACCGGCGCGAGCGAACGGAAGAGCGCGCCGTACATCTTGCGCGGCATGTGGCGGTCCGTGCGCAGGAGCGTGATGCGCGTCGGGTCGAGGCCAAAGAGCGCCTTGCAGTCGGCCTTGTTGTGCAGCTTGCGCTGCCCGTCGCTCGTCGGCACGTAGATCGGCCGCTCCGGGCTCACCTTCCAGAAGGCGTCGGGGTTGACGCCGTGGTAGATCACGGGCGGGCGGGCGATGCCGATCTTGGCGATCTCGTCGGCACCGAACCGCGACATGGCGACGGGGCGGATCTTCTGCCAGAGCGCGGCCCACGCGGGCGGCAGGCCGTCACCCTCGACCGGCACGTAGTGGAAGATCGGGAAGCCGTCGGGGATGAAGCCGGGCACCGGACTCATCTTCAGGCTCGCCACGTCGCCGAGGATGATGCCCGCCTCCGGCCGCCAGCCGTCATCGAAGAGCGCGCCCGTGAACATGCCCTCCAACCGGGCGACGGTGCGTGCCACAACTTCGGCGTCGGCGTGGACGCCGAGCCAGCCGTTCGGGTTCTCGAGCACGGCGGTGCGGCCGAAGAACGGCTCCTCGAGTTCGCCTTCCGGCTGCTCATTCAGCGACATGAACCGCACGTCTTCGCCGAGCGCCAGCAGCGCCGTGCCCAAGTCCTTCGTCACGGTTCCGAAGCCGGTGCCCGCGCTGTCCCCCAAGAACAGGATGCGGCTCACTCGCGTCCCTCCACGGATCGCTCTTCCCAGCGGGCACGGTCCTGTTCGATCAGCGGCGCCAGGCGCATCCAGTCGCGGCCAGCCGAGCCGTTCGGCGTGTGGCGGATCGGCACGCCCACGACGCGGGCCACGGCGTAGCCAGCCTGCCGGACGCCCAGTTCCCACGCATCGTCGCCGTACCACCAGTGGAACTCTTCATCGAAGGCGGGTAGCGGATCGGCGGCGCGGAACATGAAGCAGAAGCCGGTCATGCCACCGGCGCCCCAGGTGCCCGTCGTGCGCTCGATGCCCAAAGGACGGAAGCCGGGGCGCTCGTCGGGGTAGACGGCACCCAAGTCCGGGTTCGCGTCCAGCGCGCCTCTCAGGGCGTCTAGCGCGTGCGTAGGCAGCTCCACGTCGTCATTGAGAACGGCGATGTAGTCGGCGCCCTTCGCCCGCGCCTCTTCCACGCCGACGTTCCACATCCGGTAGATGCGGTGCTCGAATGCCTCGGAGCGCAGGACAATCGGCTCCACGCCGTCGGCGATCAGGACGCGCAGGAGTTCGCTCAACGCGGGCGGGTGGAAACGGGTGGGGATCACGGCGGCGATCATGGACGTTCGTATCCGTAGCTGGACCCTTGGTGGCGTTCCGAGTAGGCCGATCCGCTGGGGAGTCCACGCGGTGTCGGCCTGGTGAACTTCCGGCCCTGCGTGGTCGCTCGACTGCCCTGCGTGATCTCGATGAAGCGCCCGAGTTGTTCGCGGAACTCGACCATGCGCAAGCGGTGCGCCGCGTGGAATGCAGTTGTGTCGGACGGCAGCTCCTCGAGGCCGTCGCCCCGAACAAGCGTCACGGGACAGCCGCAAAGCCGAGCGATGTAGATCATGCCGGACTCTTCATCGAAGGAATACATCCGCTCGGCGCGATTGAGCACTGCGGCGAGCTTCTGTGGGTCGCGGCGCATAGCGAGAGTGATCGGCGGTGCCGGCTCGGGCAGTGGCCCACCGTTCGACTTGCCGATGTAGCACACCGCGCCCTCGCGCGGCTCGCCTCGGTCAGCGTAGATCGGGTCGAACCAGGGCAGGCACAACAGGGGCACGCCCGGATAGAAGCGCTCGTGATATGCGAACACGAGTTCGTCCGGCGCGTATGACCTGTCGCCGCCGAGCCGGCCGGGCAAGTTGAGAACCCAACGCGCCACCTGCGGAGCGCCCCACGGATTGCCGGGCACGATCTCGGGATAGACGGCGGTCCACATGCCGTCGAGTTCGCCTTCGAAGACTGGCGTGTCCCATTCGGGGTTGGTCGCAAGTTCCAAGCCGCTGACCGATCCGCGCTCAGGCGATGCAGTCCAGATCTCCGGCGTGGCCGAAACGACGTAGGCATCCTCGCCAGCCGCCCGGAGTTCGTGACAGAGCCGGTGGAGCATCTTCCCACCGCCAGCGGCAACGTCGTAGTCATAGGCCCAGATGAGGTACGGGCGCCGCGTTGTCCAACCGCCCGGCCGATGGGTCATCATGGCTGCCCACTCGATCTGCGAGCCAAGCGATCCTCGCCGCGAGCCGGAACGCCGTGGACGCCCGTGTGGCCCCGCAGGTACGGGCACCGCGTCTGGTGGTTGCAGCGCGGGAGGTCGGGCGGCAGCGTCGTCCAGCCGAGCGCCACGGTCGCCTCGATCGCACTGTGAACGTCCAGCATCGCGTAGAGCTCATGGAGCTCATTGCGCACGGTCTGGACGCCGACGCCGAGATAGAACGCGGCGGCCTTGATCGAGCCCGTCTTGCAGTAGGCGAGCATCACGTCAAGTTGGCGCTTTGTCGGCGTCACGCCACCGCTCCCGAGTGCCCGCGCTCACCGATGCCGACGTACACCTCGTCAATGCGGGCATCATTCATGCGAGAGTGGATCAGGAACGCGCCGAGCGGCGCCTTGGGCAATAGCGGCGTGCCGCGCGTGTGCGCCTCGGGCATCGCTTCGAGCATCACCTGCTCGTGCACTGGCTTATACCAGAGCCCGGCGCGTCGCTGAAACAGGCGGCAGTGCCAGTGCTCTTCCCACTCCTCGCCCTGTCGCCCGTCAAAGAAGTTCTTGGTGAAGAACAGGTAGCCGCGCGGCGCCATGTAGCGCGTGCCCTGCCAGTCCACGTCGCTCTGCGTGGCGCTGTCCACCGTGCGGATGAAGTCGAGCATCGCGGCGGTGGGCATCTCGTCAGGATCGAGATGGAGCACCCAGTCGCCGTGGCAGTGTGGCAGCGCGGCGTTGCGCGCCGTGGCGAAGTCATCGACCCAGCGGAACGGGACCAGCGTCACGTCCCGCCAGGCCGACATCGTGTCGGCCGCCTCCACCGCCGTCCTGTCATCGACCACGATCACGAACTCCGACACGACCGGACGCAGGTACTCCACGAGGAGCGCCATTCGGTCCAATGGCGGCTTCAGGACCAACATCGCCAGCGACACACTCATGCTTGACACCACGTGCTAGAGTCTGACCAACGGTGGTTCAGTCGCCGGTTTTTCATGCCCCGGTACGTCGACTGAACCGACGTTCGGGGCACCTCCCGTTTTAGGCTAGGCCAACCGGGGCGCCACAGAGGTTCAGTCTCATGGCAACCGCAAAACTGCCGAAGATCACGATCGGACGGTCGTGGCTCAGGCGAGTCGTCCCAGAGGGCTACGCTCGGGCGACACTCACCCTCACCGGAACGTCGCCGCTCCTGATGAACTCGGCTGAGGCCGATCGGGACGGTCCACTGTTCCGCGCGTTCACGCTCCTGTCCCAGAAGCAGCGCAAGACCCAGGACGACGACGCCCGGCTGCGCGCGCTCGAATGGGAGCTCCGCATCTACCTCGACGCCGACCTCGGGCCGTACATCCCCGGCCGGAACGTCAAGGCCGTGCTTCAGGAGGCGGCCGGCAAGTTCAAGAAGGGCGCCACGGTCAACCGTTCCCTCATCACCGTGGACTACCGCATCCCGCTCGTCTATGACGGGCCACGGGACCAAGAGGGACTCTGGGAGGCGGGATACCGCTACTCCACGATGGTCAAGAACGCCGGGTTCAACGGAGGGCGCGTCATGCGCTGCCGCCCGATGTTCCCCGAATGGGCGATCGTCGCTGACATCGCCTTTGACCCCGAAGAGATTGATCCCGACACGCTCGCGCTCATCGTGGAGCGCGCACAGCGGTACGGGCTGGGCGACTACCGTCCTGAGTTCGGCGCCTTCAGCGCGAAGCTCGACCTGTCCGACACGAAGCGCGCCAGTCGGCCCGCGATGGGGACGAAGGGGCGCAACGGGCACGAGGAAGCCTCCCACGAGGCGTTCAAGGCCCGCATCATGGACCCTGACGATCTGGTCGCCACGAAGTAGAGCGGTTGGTCCTGGCAACGCTCGATTGGGCGGGGCTGGGTAGGGCTCAGCCACGGCAGCGCAAGTCGTGCTTCGGAATGGTTGGGCTCGGCCGGGTACGTTGAGGCGTCGCATGACGGGGTCAGGCGAGACGCGTTCTGGTCGGGTCAGGTAGGGCTTGGGCGGTCTCACGACCGACGAGAGGGCCATCACGACCTTCTCGCCGTCCGTGAGGACGGCAGTGGCGAGGCTACGCGCGGCATGTTCTGGCGTGGCAAGGCGAGTCCCGTTCCGGTCTGGCGAGGTAGGTCTAGGCACGGTTCCCAGTGGCACGTCGCGGAGGTCGAGTCGAGTCTGGGTTCGGCAGTGCAAGGCGTGCGGAGGCCGGATAGCAGCAGCGTGTTGGCTGTCACGTCCGGCCTCCTTTCACTTTCCGGCTACTTCTCGGGAGCTTCGGACTGCTTCGGGGTGCCGGTCTCGCTCGCGGGATCGACGCCCTTGACGCCCGTCTGGTCCGTCTTCGGCGGGTTGGGGTTGGCCGTGCCGGGGAGATCGCTCGTCGGGAACTTGACGCCCGTCGTGGTCTTCACGGTGCCGGTCGGCTGCTTGTCTGCCATGTCAGTGACCTACTAGCGTGCTTGGGGAGGCCCGTAGGCCGAGCCTCCCCGGAAGGTCAGGCGATCGCGCCCGTGACGAGCTGCATGGCGCCGACGGCGACTGCGGAGCTGGCGTTGAAGCCAATCTCCTCTTCTCCTCTAAATCCGATCAGGTTGTAGTCCCACCGAGTACCGGCGACATCGCTGGTATCGATGCGGAACTCCATCCCACGATAGAGCTTCAGGGCGTCCCACTCGCCGCCGATCGCGATCTTCGTGGTCGCGTTCGTGCCGAGGTTGGCGTCGTAATAGATCGGCGCGCCCCAGAAGCCGAGGCCGCCGCTGTTGGTCCGGGTGAAGCCAGTCGGCCCGCCGGCCGGTGAAACCCAGAAGCCGGCGGTGTCGGTGCCCTGCCCGATCGCGGTCCAGAACGTCGTGGCGTCCACGACCCACGCCTGGACATCGCGACTGCGCTTGGCGAGATCGCGCTGGCCGCTGACAAGCTGCTCAGCGAACGACCCAAGCAGGGTGGTCGCGACCGGAGCACCGGTCGTGGTGAACGTCGGCGTTGCCGCGAGGAGCGCCGTGTAGACGCCAGTCGTCGGATCGCCGGTGCCGATGCCGCCGGTGGAGGCACCGGCGGTGATGTAGTAGTTCTCGCCGAGGATCACGCCGCGCGTGATCTCGTCCATCACGTCCTGCTCTGCGGCACCGGCCGAGAAGCGGGCGTACTGCTTGCCGATGTCGTAGATGATCGCGATCGTGCCGAGGACGGCGCTGTACGTGCCGTAGGCCTCGTCCACGTTCGTCTTCAGGGCGCCCCAGTTCACGAACGTGGCGCGCTGCGCTGCGCTCGTGCGGTACGGCTGATCGACTCCGCGAACCGCCACACCGTTGATCACGGTGATGAGCTGCTGGTAGACCGCCTTCTGCGTCGCGGGCTTCAGCACCCGATCGACCAGGTTGTTCGGGAGGACGTACCCGCCCGTGGCGCCCGTGGTGCCGAGCGTAGACTTGACGGGGTCTTCGCCGCGTCCGTTGATCCGCATGACGCCGAGCCCGGCCTTGGAGAGCTCCGGCAGGCCGTCGGCATACGTCGTGAACCCGCCGAGCGTGGCCTTGCCGCGCATCGTCAGGTTCGGATCGTAGTGGCCGTCGTACCCGAGGCCGCGAGCGTCCATGATGGCCGAGAAGAACTCGCCGCCCTGGTACCCCTTCGTAAAGGCTTCCTTCATGAACGGGTGCGGCTTCTGGCCCTCGCGGGCCTTCAGGGTCGTCTGCGCGCGAGGCGCCGGCTGCGATCCGCCGATGAGCCCGGCCTTGCTCGCGCCGCGGTTGTCCCGCATGAGCTTGGTCAGGGCCTCGACCTGCGCCTCGAGGCTGGCCTTCTTCGCGGCCTTGGTCGCGGACAGCTCGCGCTGCTCGTCGGTGTCGCTGAGGTCCTTGGCGATCTCAGCCTGGGCGTCGGCAGCGGCGGCCTTGCGGCCTCCGTCGTCGCTCGATCCCTCGAGGATCGTGTTCGCCTTGCGCATCTCGCCGAGAAGTTCGGCGATCCGCTTGTCCAGGTTCACGGTGTGGGTTCTCCTTCTTGCGCGGCCGTGAGCTTGCGAAGCTGGACGAGCAACCGCTCGGCCCTCTCCGCGATCTCGCTGACCAGCGCCTCATTCTTCTTGGACAGCACGCGCCCGGCTTTGCCGACAGGTTCGCCGCGTCGGGGGAAGGATGGGCCGCCCCCTCCGAAGGTCGCCCGCAAGGTTGGCTCGAGGTCGCGTAGTCGGACAAGCGCCGCGCGGTACGCGGCGACTCCGATCTCTTCTGGAAGGTCCATCGCGAAGATCGCCTTCAGCGACGGGATGACAGCGTGGATGTTCTGTGGCGAGGTGGTAACCGTGTCGCGCACGATCGGCCAGAGTTCGATGTGCCCGTCGTCGGCCTTGCGGACGGCTCCGCGCACCGCCTGCGAGCTGCCGTAGATCGGCACGTTGCGCCGCTCCAGCAGCGCCACGAGCTTCAGGCGATCCTCGCCGGCACGCGCCCACCAGTCGGCCCACAGGCCGTCCTCGTCGGGCTCCGCGTCCAGCACCTCGCGCCCGAGCACGACGCCCTTCATGGAGCCCTGCGGACTCGGGTCCATGTCGTGGTGCCAGTCCACTAGGCGCTCGCGGGACTTGCGCAGCGCCGGGAAGGGACCGATCCAGTCCGTATCGGCATCGAAGTACTCGCCGTCGAGGTCCAGCCCCGCCTTGCCGCCCGGCAGCGGTCCCGTGAACGGCAGCACCAGCTTGCGCCGCGGGATCTCGCCCTTCAGCCAGCGGTCGAGGCGCCCGGCGTCCATCGGCTCGGCCTTGATCTCCACGAGGGTCTTCATGCCCTTGGCCTTCGATGGCGCGTCGTCGCCGGGCTGGCCGATCTCCGACGCCTCGTCCGTGAGGAAGCGCATGACGATCGCGGCAGCCTGCTGGAGCATCTGCGCGTGCGCTGGCTCGTCGCTCTCGAGGTCGATCAGCTCGTACAGGTCCTCGAGCACGTCGGCGGCCTGCGCGGAGTGCTGCGCGGCCATGCTGCCCTTCTGGGCAACCTCCACGCTGAACTTCTTGGCCGCGCGCAGGATCGCGGGCATGGCCTTCGGGCCGAACGGCGACTGCGGCGCGCGAGCGAGCGCGTTGCGGACGTGGGCCGCGTCCTGGATCGGGAAGTGGCGCAGCGAGCGCGGCTCCGTCTTGCCGCCCACGACCTTGCCGCCGGGCTCGACGTAGGCGAAGGCCGAGTCAGGGAGGTCGTTCGTCGCGGCGGTGGTGATCTCGGCCATCAGGCGGCCCTCTCTTTCATGGTCAGTAGTCCAGTCCCGTCGAGGGCGGGCGGATGGCGAAGGCAGCGGCGTAGGCGGCAACCCGCTGGGCGTTCGTAAACACCTGATTGGCCGACTCTGACAGGTTCACCGCGCCCGTTCGATAGATGTCACCGCTGGCGTTGTTGAGCAGGACCGTGTTCTTGATCCCGCAGTTGACGGCGTTGTCCTGGTAGACCGCACCGTAGCCGGAGTCTGCGAACAGGCAACCGTTTACGAGCCCGTTCCTCGCCGTGATCCCCGCCGACTCCTGTCCTGCGAAGTAACCCGAAAGGGTGTTTCCGATGGCGCGAGCACCGACAACCGTCATCCCATCGTTGCCGTTGTCACCGATCCCCCGATAGTTCCCGTTGAAGGTCCCCCGAGTGACCTTGGCGCCCATCGAGGGATTGCCCGTCTGCTGGTTCTCGAAGAACGCGCCATACCGCATGTTGCCGATTGCCACGCAGTCGATCAACTCGCACGTTTCGTTCGGAGTCGCACCCGTGCCAATCCCGAACCCGGAGCACCCCGGCGATGACGTGGTGCCGAGTCGTCCACAACCGATGGCGACGCACTCGATGAACTTCGTGTCGGTCAGGAAGTCGCAACCCAGCCCGGTCGTCGGCGTGTTGTACGCGACGACGCGGTAGAACGTGGCACGGAGCATATGCGTGATGTAGATGGCCTTGGCGGTCACGGCAGAGGCAGAGCCATCAACTAGGAACCCGGAGAACGTGATATCCGTTCCCGGCGCGTTGGCAGTGAAGCCATACTCGATGGCCGATGTACAGCTCGGCCCCATGATGAGGACGCTGGCCCCCGCTCCGTAGCCGACGAGGCTCACCTTGTCGGCCCATCCCAACCCGGACGCGATGAAGCATCGCCCTGGGAGCAGGACGGTTCCGCCACCGGCTCCCGAGGCGGCGTTGATCGCCGCCTGTATGGCGCCGTGGTCGTTGGTCACACCATCGACGACTGCGCCATAAGAGCGGGGATCATAGACGGTCATGCAGAGAACCAGATCAGGTACAAACGGTCGGGCGCGTTTGTGACAGGCGTGACGTTCAGCGGAAGCGGGAAGCTTGTCAACGTTCGGTACATATAGCCGGGGACATTGAAGCCCGGCAGGGAACCGCCCGTCCAGAATGATGAGGCGGTGGTGTCGGGGCAGAAAGCCGCCCAATACACCTGCCCCGGCATCAACGTACAGGGTGCTGTCAGGGCTATCGTCTGAACGGCCCCAGCCCCTCCGCAAGCCGTTGAGCCTGTCGAGGCCAGTCGCTTCCCGGTGTTGTCGTAAATGCCGATGTCTACGTTGCCGCTCTGTGTTGCGACCATGACGCTAGCGTGACCGACCGTGACGGCGCTCGGGACAGTGAAGCCGTAGAACAGCGCCTTGCTAGCCGTGGCCGGGCCGACGGCGGTCACAGCGTTCTGTGGGGTAAATGGCCCAACCCACAATCCAGGTGCCGGGGCTGCGCTGATCGGTCCGACGCCGCTCATGCCGCCACCTCGCAGGTGCCGACATAGCAGCCAGTTGCCGTCGCGCGGGCATAGAGGACGACTGCCGCCGCGAGAGAGATCGGGACGGACTGGCCGGCCAGAAGGTAGAAGCCGTCCCCCGCGCCGGGAGCCGCACCGAGCACGCGCGCCGTGATCGCGGCAGAACCGATGAAGATGGGGAGCGCGTTTCCTTCCCACGCCTGCACGAGCAGCGTGGCGCGCCCGGCGAGCGGCGTGGCGGGGATGGCCGTGGCCGACGCTGCGACGGCGGTCCACGTCGTGAGGATGCCGCCACTGAGGCCGGGCTGCGAGACGGGGATGGCCGTACTGCCGGAGACGAGCAGGCCGCCGTCTGCGCCGATGGGCATGTTGCCAGTGGTAGTCATGCGGCTCTCCTCACGTAGTCATCGGCCAGCCCTAGCAGCCAGTCGTCCTCTTCGAGTTGGCGTTGATGATCGAGCACGGCGGCCATCGCCACGGTGATGACGGCCTGCGCCTCGGCGCGGACCTTCTCGCGGTGCCGCTTGCGATCCCGCTCACGGCGTGCGTAGGCCGCGTCCGCCTCTTCCGGCGATGGGACGAAGACGAGCATCCGGCCGCCGGTGACTGCGGCGTAGGTAGAAGCCGTGCCCGCGATGGCGACGGAAGGCGTAGCGACGGCGCCAGCCGCCGCGAACGTCTCGGAAGCCTGGCCCGCGACAGCGACGCCAGAGGCAACGTCACCGCTGCCGATGACCTCTGTCGCAAACCAGAACTCCCAGGAGTACATGGGTCAGTCCACTCCGGCCCACAGGCACTGGACGATGGTCGTGAGCGCGCCGGCCGGGTTCGGCGCGGCAGCGGTGAGGCTCGAACTGGAAGTGGCTGCGAGGATCGGCGCGACGCTGGCGACGCCTCCGAGGTTCGTCGTCACGCCGGAGGTGAGGTTGAGCAGCGTCGGCACGGTGGATGCCGTGACGTTGATACCGAGATAGTAGAGGCCGGTGTACGGGATCACGACCGGCGCCGTGAGCGCCTGTCGGAAGGACAGGCTGGCGCCGAACGCCGCCGCCGTGGTGTTATCCGTGGACTGCGCCAGCAGCGCGAGCGTGTCGGCGCGGTAGATGGCATACCAGAGGTGCGTGCCGGTGGCCTCGGCCGTGGCCCCGCTCATGAACGTGATTGCGTTGACGGTCTGACCCTGCGCCAGCCAGATGCCGGTCATGGTCAGGGTGCCCGAGGTGGGCGCCCACGCCGCGCTGATCGCCAGCCGACGATCGAAGGTCTGGAAGGCGACGGGCGGGATGCCCGCCGCCGTGCTGACTAGGGTCTGGGCGCCGCTCGCCGCCATTGCGAGGGCGTTGGCATCTTCGGAAGCGGAAGTGCTCATCAGAAGTTCACAGCCTCCACCCACTCCATCGTGACGGTCATGAACCAGGTGCCGGTCGCGGCCGGGGTGTAGGTGCGGATGGCGAGCGTATCGCCGCTGTTGAGGGTCAACGGATGATCGCCGGCGGGCGTCGTCTCGAAGAGGATCATCTGAGGCGACTGTGCGAGGGTGGCGTTCGGGGCGCCGGCGCAGATGCCGATACCGATCGCCTCGAGCGTCTGCCCGGTGGCAGCCGTCAGAGCGGCGGTGGTAGCGATGCGGATCTCGCCAGAGGTAGCGAAGCCGGTTGCGGCCATGGAAGTGCGCATCCGGTTCGAGACGCTGTTCGGCGCCAGCGCCGTCCCGCCCGAGCCGTTCGCCGTCGAGCCATGCCCGACGATGAGCTGGAGCGGACATCCGATCGTCGTGGCAGCGAAGCCGGTCCCGGTGGAGCACTGGACGAGGATGCGCTGGAGCAGGAAGAGCTTGCTCGGGTCGGCCCAGCGAACCTGGAATACCTGCGCGAGCGAGGCGATGCCGGCCGCCATCGTGCCGGTCATCGTGCTGATCTTGTAATGGCCGCCGATCGTGCCGCCGGCGCTCGGCGTGTACTCGATCGGACGGAGGCTGACGCGGAGCGTGCCCGACGTGGGGTCTACCTGGGCCGGTTCATCCGCGTTCGGCCCGAAGCCATAGATCTGCGTGTCCATTGGTCCTACCTTCCTAGCACTGAGATGAGAATGTCCAGACGGTCACGGATGTCCTTCAGCAAGGTCACCTCGTCATCATTGGCGACGGCGAGCTTGCCGCGCACGCTCCCCACAAGGCTGCCGTCTGGACCCGCGAGCACGACGGCTTGGATGAGCGAAGTCGTGCCATCGGAAAGAGTGACCGGGAAGGCCACCATGAGGTTCTTGTTCGCCGGCGTGACATCCGGCGGGAGTTGGATCGGGGTGTTCGTGGTCATTCGGTCACCGTGAAGGTGAGCGCCGACACGGAGACGTAGGCGCCCTGCACGATCGTCGTGGCGGCCATGTTGATGTTATTGCCGCTCGTCAGGCCCACCGAGCCGTCGAAGAGCGCCGTGATGCCGTCGCTCTCGAAGACGCGGAACCACTGCGCCGTGCCGCCCGCCACCGCTTGTGCGGACGTGATCGCGGCGGCCGTGATGACGCCAGCGTTCGGCGCACCGAAGGCGGACGCGGCGAGGGTCAGCGTAGCAAGCAGCGTCGAGCCGGAGGCGTCACCGTTCGCGTTGGCCGGTTGCGTGCCCTGGTAGATCGCCAGCGTCCCGCTGTTCGCCAGCGTCCCGATCGCAACGGCGGAGGCGTTGGCGCTGGTATCGGAGAGGTGGGGGTTCAGCGCCATCAGACCTCCTCGTCTCTCACTTCGATGATATTGCCGTCGGCGTCACGCTTGACGACCCTGCGCATCGCCTTCACTTCGGGCGGCGGCACGTTGACGATCGGCGCGGCCACGTTGACCACGGGCGCCGGGACGTGGATGTCGGGCGGGGTGTAGTTGACGGTGATCGGCTGGCTGGCCTGCGCCTTAACGGCGTCCGCGAACTTGCCGACCATGCCGACGAGCTCCTGCCGGCTCGCCGTCTCATCCTCCTGGATCGCTCGCAGGAACTCAGCGGCCTTGTCTGCGCGCACGGACTCCCTCACGATCCCGGCCTTGCCGTAGTCCTCTGCCGAGCCGATCACGGGCAGAAAGTCGCGGGTGCAGTTGGGGTGGCCCAGCTCGTCCGGCGCGTCATCGATCGGCACGGTCACGTCGGCCCACGGCGCGCAGATGTCATCCTCGTCGCCGTCGAGCACCTGGATCATCTCGATGCCGTTCTCGCCGTAGGAGCCGAGCGCGGCGGCGTTGTAGGCCGTGCCGAGCTCCGTCCGGGCGATCAACTCGGCGCGGTATTCATCGAAGCCGGACGCCGCCTCGATGCTGTCGCCCAGCTCGGCCGGGCTCATGCCCTTCTCGATGCCGTCCGCGACGAGCTTCTGGATCATGTCCTTGGTCGTGGCGTTGATCCCCGTCACCCGCGCGGCGCCCTTCGTGAGCACCGTCTGGACGGCGCCAGCGGAGTACAGGCCGAGCGATCCTGCCGCCTGCGTCGCGGCGATGTCAGCGAGGTCCGTCAGGACGCCCGTGACGACGCCCGGCTTCGGCTTGACTGGACCGGCCTTGCGGCCGGCGAGCACCGTTGCCTGGATGTGCGCGTCCACCTGCTCGGCGGCGCCCAAGAGCGACGGGCGCAGCGCGGCGGTCATCGCGTCGTCCCACTTGGACGATGGCGGCCACCAGATCGAGGCGTCCTTCGGGTGGCTGGCGATCGTATCGAAGTTGGTCCGCACGCGGCTCACGATGTCCCGCTTCTGCTGATCGAGCACGAGCGAGACGGCGGCACGGAGTTGCGGCGATACGCGGGCCGTCAGGTTGTCTTTCAGCGTGCGCATGGACGCCTGGTATCCCGCGAGGTGGACCGGCGCGGCCTTGCCGGGTCCGCTGGGCGGCGTCGGGATCGTGTCGTCAACAGCGATGATGGCCGTCGTCCAGTCGGGGTCGCCCTCGCCCACGTAAGCGGGGATCTTCTTCAGCCCGGCGTTCTCCGCGGCCTTGGCGCCGTGCCAGCCATCGATCGGCTCATAACCGGGCTTGCCGATGACCTTCGTGTGGATGAGCACGATCGGCGGGATCGGGGCGCCGATGTTCAGCGCCGCCTCCTTGCCGGCCACGATGCTTGGGTTGCGTGCGATCGGACGGCGCTCGGCGTTGACCTTCTTCATGGGAAAGCCGGGATCGAACTTCCAGTCGCCCTTGCCCACGAGTGCGAGGTCGGCGGGCTTCCACTGCTTGCGGAGCTGCCCTAGGACGGCCTCAGTGACATCGGGGCCTTTCGCCTTGACCGCAGCGCCAGTGACCGGCGCGGGCGGCGCTGAGCCCACCTGTGCGGCGCTGGGGGCCATCTTGACGCTGCCCGACTCCTCGCTCCAGTTGGGCGCCGTGACGGACTGCGCCTGGAACGTCGGCGCGGCCATCGGCGGCTTCCCGATCGGCATCATGTTGATGCCCATCCAGATCTCCTGCCCGATCGGCTGGCCCGTCGGCCCGATCACCTTGTCGTCAAGCGGAGGCTGCCCGATCAGGTCGCGGCGCTCGTCATTCGTGAGCGCGATGAACTGCGCCTTCTGCACCTTGTCATAGCGCGGCGAGTCGTCATCGAACTCGGGCTCTTCGAGCACCAGCGTCGGCGCCCAGCCCATGTACGGCTCCCAGCGATTGAGCAGCGGCTGGATGCCCTCGGCCAGCTCCTCGAGGCGCGGATGGACGGCGTTCTGCCAGAGCGCCGCCTCGTCGTACTTGCGCACGTCGCCGCTGTTCAGTCCGGCTGCCGTGCTCCCGCCGACCTGCGAGAGCGGCACGCCCCACAGCGCCAGCAGGTCGTCGCGGTTCTTGGTCATGAGGTCGATGACCTGCATCTCGGCCATCGTCGCGGCGGTGCGAATGAAGTCCACCGGCGCTCGGGTCACCTGGAGGCGCCG
>Ga0265322_10000125_pt1 | contig 35570 bp, 32 predicted proteins | sample 41222metaG_FD_193584 | JGI IMG/M metagenome (GOLD analysis project Ga0265322, IMG submission 193584) | Rhizosphere microbial communities from Carex aquatilis grown in University of Washington, Seatle, WA, United States - 4-12-22 metaG | ecosystem: Host-associated > Plants > Roots > Rhizosphere...
AACACCAGCACCGGAATTAACACCGCGAAGGTCAACGCAAGGTGTGAAAGTTTCGCGCGGCCGATGAATAACATCAACAGACTCAACAGGAAAATCATCGATCCCATGCTGAAATTCGGCTGGAGCATGACAAGCCCGGTGACCAGACCGATCCAGATCATCATCGGTATAAATCCTTTTTTGAAATCCCGGATCAAATCTCCTTTCGTCGCTATGAGCGTGCAGAGATGAAACATCAGCGCATATTTTGCAAATTCCGACGGTTGGAAACCGATACTGCTCCACCGCAGCCATCGTGTCGCACCTTTCGCTTCACCGCCCAGCACCAGCGTTATCATCAGCAACCCGACGGCAGCGATCACACCAACCTTGGTTAATTTTTGAAGCTTATGATAATCGAGTTTCATGCCGACAACGAGACAGATCACACCGAGAAAAACTTTGATGGCATGACTGATCAACATTTTTTCGCTTTCACCGTATTTCGCGAACGCGTAACTCGCCGAAGCGCTATACACGATGCCGAGACTCAACAGCATCAGCGTCAGCACGGCAATAAGAATCGAAAGGTCGATATGGTTGCGCTGGAGCATCATAATGCATTCACAATTTTTTTGAATACCTGCCCCCGATGTTCGTAATTCGTGAACCAATCGAACGACGCACATGCCGGCGACAGCAGAACGACATCGCCCGGCGAAGCGAATTTCGTTGCAGCAGAAACCGCTTCTTCCATCGAGGATGCCCGCGCTGTCGGTTTCATCGTATGAAATTCTTCAAAGACTTTTTCTGCCGATTCACCGATCGCGACAATCGCTTTCACGTGGCGTTCAACAAGATCGAACAGCCGGGAATAATCATTCCCTTTGTCGCGTCCGCCGAGCAGAACGATGATCGGTTCAGAAAATGACTGTAACGCATACCACACGGAATCGACATTCGTCGCTTTGGAATCGTTCACATATTTCACGCCATGTACTTCACGGACAAATTCGAGGCGATGTTCGACTCCTTTGAAATTTTTCAATGTAGCACGAATCGACGGAATGGTGACATCAAAAGTCTCTGCTGCCAATGTCGCCGCCATAGCATTATAAAGATTATGTATCCCCCGAATACTGATCTGATCGATTGGAATAACTTCCGACTTCCGTCCGCCGACCATCGTGACGAGTGTTTCCTGGTCGACAAACGCTCCTTCCTCAAATTGCCTTTCCCTGCCAAATGCAAGCGTCCGGACATGCAGGCTTGCCAGCCGGCGAACATGCTCGCGGGTTTCTTCATCGTCATAATTATAAATGAGAACATCTTCCCGTGTTTGATTTTCAAAGATCCGGCATTTCGAAGCGATATATTTTTCAAAATTATGATCGTACCGATCAAGATGATCGGGAGTAATATTCAAGAGTATCGAGACTTTCGGATGGAATGTATGGGAATAATCCAACTGAAAACTGCTAACTTCGAGTACGGCAATCGATTGCGCATCAAGTGTATCGACAAAAGAAGAAAATGCCGTTCCGATATTTCCGCCGACAATATTTTTCTTCCTGCCATCCTGCAGGATTCTTCCGATGAGCGTCGTCGTTGTCGTTTTGCCGTTTGTTCCGGTAACACCGATCATCGGGGCGGCACAAAACCAGCTTGCAATTTCAAGTTCGCTGACAATCTGAATGTCTCTTCGTTCCGCTTCTTTGAGAATCGGAACGTTTGACGGAACGCCGGGACTGATAACAATCAGATCGGCATCAAAGACGCGCTGAGAATGATTTCCGGTTTCATATTCAATGTCGAGATTTTTAATATCGGCAAGATTCTCTTTCAACTTTTCTTCGGAACCGCTGTCGCTCACAAACACGTTTGCCCCGTGCGTTTTGAGCAGTCGCGCGGCGGCAACACCGCTACGCGCAGCACCGATGACGGAAACTTTTTTCCCCTGTATGTTGCCGGTTATCATATCTTCAACTTCAATTTCACACTGTTCCATTGAAACGATCAGCGAATTTTAAATGTTGCCAGACTCAAAATCATCAAGAGAATCGCAATGATGTAAAAACGCGTAACAATTTTCGGCTCGGGCCACCCGAGCATTTCAAAATGATGGTGGAGCGGCGCCATCTTAAAAACCCGACGGCCCTCACCGTATTTTCGTTTCGTGTACTTAAAATATCCCCGTTGAATAATCACCGACAGTGTTTCCATCAAAAACACTCCGCCGAGTGTCGGTAATAACAGCTCCATCTTAATCAAAACGCAAAGCGCGCCGATCGCGCCGCCGAGGGCAAGCGATCCGGTGTCTCCCATAAATATCTGAGCGGGATATGCATTGAACCAGAGGAATCCGATCGAAGCCCCGACCAACGCCGCGCAGTATATCGTAAGTTCGCCGTTACCGCGGAGAAACGGGATCGTCAAATATTGGCTGATGTCCGCGCGGCCCGAAACGTAGCACATCACCGCCAAAGTTGAACCGACAATACCGACCGTGCCCGCTGCAAGTCCATCTAAACCGTCGGTCAGATTGACCGCGTTACTTGTTGCCGTAATAACGAAGACAACGACCGGGATATAAAAAATGCCAAAATCGATTTCCATATTTTTGATGAACGGAACGGTCGTGCTCGATTTCAATTTTGCCAATCCGGGATCGACATAATCCGGCATGAAATAAATGATACCGCCGACAAATAATCCGACCAGAATTTGCCCGACGAGTTTATATTCTTCGATCAATCCTCTCGGTTTCTTTTTTACCACTTTCAGATAATCGTCAAAAAAACCGACGCCGCCGAGCGATACCGTCACGAATAAAATCAACAGCACATAACCGTTTTTCAGATCGATCCAGAGAATCGATGGAATCAGAATTGCTGAAAGTAAAATCAAGCCGCCCATCGTCGGTGTGCCGGCTTTACTCAGATGATTCTTCGGCGCTTCGATTTTGGCTGCTTCGCCAATCTGATGTTTCTTCAGCAGTCGGATAAATTTCGGACCGAGCCAGAACGCGATCGTCAACGCGGTGACCGCTGCCGCACCGGCACGGAACGTGATATAATGAAACAATCCGAATCCGGGCGGGTTAAATTTTTTACGTATGAATTCGAGAAAATAGTAAAGCATTATTTTTTCTTGCTAAAATACCGCTGTTCCGTATGAGTGGAATCGCTACCTTCAAACTTTTGTGTCACCAGAATCATCAACATACCCCGCTTGCCGAATTCCCAGACATCCGTTTCCGTATACTTTTGTGTCGAGGGACCGCGACGCTGTTCAACGCGGTTATCAACAATCAACTTTTCCCCTGTTGTCGTCCACGATGCCTTAATCCATCGTTTGGAGCCGCGGGCTGTGTCTTCACGATATATTTCTGTCCCGTCAAATTTTATCATTGTCGGTGGAAGTTTCATCGAAACTCCTTCACCGGTAAATGATGTGACCGTCACCATCGAATCGGCGGTTTGATCGACCTCCATCGAGAACGAATCGATATGAGAAAACGATTTCGGCAATCCTTTGCTTTTTTTGACATCGAGTTTCCACGTACCCGCAAAATCGGTATGCTTATGTTGAAAACCGGTGGTAAGCATCCAAAGCACCGCAAAGAACAGTATGAGTATTTTTTTCATCGAGCATCCTTTCGTAATCGTTGAGTAAGAAATGTGACAACATCTTCCATTTTCATCCCGCGCGATCCTTTTACCAGAACGGCATCACCGGGTGCTAACAATTCAAAAACAAATTCCGACAAAATATTTTTCTGATCGTAATGTACTTTCATGTTGACCCGTGCACGATCATGAATCGCCCGGGAAAATTCACCGAACGTAAACAAATAATCGAACTTCATAGTTGAAATAATGTCGCCGATGCGCGCATGTTCTTCCCGTGCTGCACTGCCCATCTCGAGCATATCGGCAAGTACGACAATTTTCTTCCCCCGACATTTCATCGCCGATAACGTTTCCAGCGCCGAGATGACCGAATCGGGGTTTGCGTTATACGTATCGTTCAAAATCGTTACGCCGCCGACGGTAAGGGTTTCCATCCTTTTACCGACCGCGTGAAATTTTTTCAATGCCTGTTGAATTTTTTTCTGCGGAACACCGAACGAAAGCCCTACCGTAGCTGCGGCAAGGGCATTTGCCATGGCATGTTTACCGGGCACCGAAAGATGAACATCAAACGGTTTCTTACTCCGCAAACGCACGGAAAATTCTGCACAACCGTTATGCGTCATTGTATGAAACGTTCCACGAACCATGTTCGAATTTTTTGTGAATCCGTATGTCATTTTCTTTTTAATTTTTTTTGCATACCGAACAATACGTTCATCATCGGTATTGATAAATCCTGTTCCGGATTTTGCAATGGCAGAAAACAATTCCGCTTCGGCCTTTGCCACACCATCGATGTCGCCGAAGAATTCAAGATGCTCGCGACCGATATTCGTGATCATCCCGTGTGTAGGAGCCAGTATTTCGCAGAGATACGCGATTTCTCCGGCATGGTTCGTACCGATTTCCACAACGCCGATTTCATGCCTGCCATTCAGTCGCAACAATGTTTGCGGCACTCCGACGTGATTGTTCAAATTCCCTTCGGTCTTGAGCACGCGATATTTCGTGCCTAACACGGCAGCAATCATTTCTTTCGTTGTCGTCTTGCCGTTACTGCCGGCAACGGCAAGAACCGGAATATCAAATTTCTTTCGCCAGATATTTGCCAAGACGCCGAATGCTCTGGTCGTATCCCGAACAACGAGGATCGGGCGGGATTTCCACCGTTCACTTTCCGCCTGATCATCGATAACGGCGCACGCAGCACCTTGGGCGAATGCACGATGGATAAATTCATGACCATCGAACGTTTCACCGCGCAGGGCAAAAAATATTTCACCGCGCTTCACCGTCCGGGAGTCGGTGGAAACGCCGGTAAAAGATTTCGATTCTATATTCCATACAGAAACATGCGGCACGCGAAGCAGGTCGTCGACACCGATTTTCATGCATCTGTTCGCAAAAAGTTTTCCACGACTTCACGATCGCTGAAGTGGATTTTATTATCACCGACAATCTGATAATTTTCATGTCCTTTGCCGGCAATCAGCACAACATCGTTCGGTTGGGCAAGCGAAAGTCCTAATTCTATTGCCTTTGTCCGATCGGACTCACGACGGACATTTGCAGTGGATGATATCCCCTTCATCACTTCGTCGATAATGGCATCCGGATCTTCGTGGCGCGGATTATCGGACGTAACAATCACGACATCACTCATATCTGCAGCAATTTTACACATGATCGGACGTTTTGCCCTGTCCCGGTTGCCGCCGCAGCCAAAAACAGTAATAATTCGACCGCTCTTTTCATGATCAAAAACTTCGTGAATTGCCGTCAAAATTTTCTGCAAAGCATCGGGAGTATGCGCATAATCGATAATGGCAACCCAGCCTTTCGGCGAAAAAAATTTCTCGAACCTTCCCGTTGCACCTTGAGCGATTTGCATCGCTCGCGCTAACGATTGTTTCGGTATGCCCAGAGCAAGTCCGGTTCCGAATGCCGCAAGAATATTGCTGACATTAAACCGACCGGTTAACGGTGACGTAATCTGCGTTTCTTCATTTTGATGAATGATCCGGCATTGCAATCCTCTGATCGAAAGCGAAACATCCGTAGCCCGTATGTCGGCAGATGGATGGATACCATACGACATTTTTTTTGCTTTCGTGACATTCAACATTCGTTCACCCCACGGGTCATCGATATTGACGATCGCCCACGACGAGCCGGATAGCGATTCGAAGAGAATTTTTTTCGCATCGAAATACTTCTCCATCGTCTTATGGTAATCGAGATGATCCTGCGTCAAGTTGGTAAATACTCCAACGGAAAAATCCATTCCGTCCACACGGTGCTGATGAAGTGCGTGAGAAGAAACTTCCATCACCGCCGCAGAACATTTCCGTTCCGCCATGCGGGCAAGCATACCGTTCAACTCGAGCGATTCGGGAGTCGTATGCGTTGCAGGAATGACTTCATCCCCGATTTTATATTCGATGGTCCCGATTAATCCGCTCTTTTGCCCGACCGATTCCAGCATCGACGTAATGAGATGCGTTGTTGTCGTCTTTCCGTTTGTTCCGGTGACACCGACCATCGTGAGCTTACGGGACGGATAGTCGTAGAACCGTGCAGCCATTCGCGCCAGCGCAATGCGAGTATCCGGAACGACCACTTTGACCACGCCGGTATGCATGAAATACGAATCCGGCAACACATCATTCTGTTCAACGACAACGGCTTTTGCGCCGCTGTCGATCGCCCGGGGAATAAACTGATGTCCGTCCGATGATGTTCCGCGAATGGCGACAAAAAGGTCTCCCCGCTGTACCTTGCGGGAATCGTATTGAATCGCATGTATCTCAACTTCATGTGTCACGACCATTCTACCGTACATGGTTTGAAATATTTTCTGAACGGTGACATCTTTCAATAATTCGGACAACGTCATTGTACTGTTCTCGTCTTCGATCCGTTGAACTTCTTCTTCAATGTCAAGAGGTCTTGCCAACATTCGTTTTCGATGAAGCGGTTAATTGATCAGTGCTGCCGAAGTTTTCGGCTGACAAATCAGACGCACTTTCATTCCGGCTTTTGCCGGTTCGCCCGGCGCCGGCTGCTGGTCGATCACCGTTCCGGAACCGCTGATCACCGGTTCAAATTTTCCTGTCGTCAAGATATTTACTGCACGGCGAACACTGCATCCTTTTACATTGGGAACCGTTCCCGCAACGGAAATCATTGTATTTTGTTCTTTTGTCGACGATGGGTCGAACATGTTACCGGTGTTTTGTTGCGGAACTGCCGAACTTGCCACAACCGTCGGTGCCGGTGAAGCAAAGACGTCGGATGTATTCAGCAACTGTTCCGCAATGGCACGAAAAATAGGGGCGCTCGTTGTTCCACCGGTATAATTTCCTGCACGCGGATTATCCATCATCACGAGGCAGACGATCTGCGGATCCTCGACGGGAAAAAATCCCACGAAGGAAGCCGTGTAGCTTCCCGTTTCATATTGTCCTTCGACGTATTTTTTTGATGTGCCTGTTTTCCCCGCAATTCGAATTCCCGGAATCGCTGCAATTTTTCCCGTCCCGCGGAGCACCACGCCTTCAAACAGATCACGCATCGTAGCGGCCGTCTGAGGAGAAACGACGCGCCGTACTTGTTGCTGTTTTCCCTCGCGAATAATTTTTCCCGCCGCATCATATTCTTTTTTAAAAATATACGGTTGCATGAGTACGCCGCCGTTCGCAATGGCAGCGTACGCGGAAGCAATTTGCATCGGCGTAACCCCGACTTCATAACCGAACGCGATTGAATTCAGCGTCGTCGTTCCATGCCATTCCGACGGCTTCCGTAACACACCGCGTGCTTCACCGGGAAAATCGATATTCGTCGGAACGCCGAAACCGTAATCACGCGCCATCCGGAAGAGACGTTCGCTGCCGATCAGATCACTGACCTTTGCCATGACAATATTGCTGGAAACTTCCATGGCTTGCTGAAACGTAATCCATCCTTCCTTGTGGGTATCTTCAATCGGTTTCGGCCGACCGGCAACGACATATAGTCCGTTTTCAGCATAAAATTTTCTTGCCGGCGTTACCAATCCGTTCTCAAGTGCTGCCGATGCCGTTACAATTTTAAAAACCGATCCCGGCTCAAAGGCGTCGGTAATGGCACGAAGTTTTTGATCTTCCAATTTATATTTTCCAAAATCAATCGGATCGATCTCCGGTTGTTGTGCGATGGCAAGCACTTCTCCGGTTTTCGGCTGGAGTATGACAACGATGCCTCCATCCGCTTTATTTTCCACAATTCCTTTTTTTAACTCTTTTTCGGCAACCGCTTGGATTCCCATATCAATCGTCAGCATCACGTTGTGACCGCTTTCAGGTTCGACGCGAGGATAATCGACCGATGGGCGGGCACGTCCAAGACCGTCGCGCTGGAACATGACGTATCCATCCCGACCGGATAACTCTTTGTCAAATGCGAGTTCAACTCCCGCAACGCCTTTATTGTCGACATCCGTCATGCCGATCAATTGACCGGCAATATGGTCGTGATAATACAAACGTTTCGACTCATTGCGAACGACAATACCGGGCAGTTTTTTTAAATCTATTTTGTTGATCATGCTTGCATCGGCACCGCGTTCGAGCCAGACAAACCGTGAATCGGACTGCAATTTATCGAAGTAAAACTTCCGCTGTTTTCCGAAGAGATTGGAAAAAGTTTCAGCAATTGTTCGCGCATCATCTCCGGCGCCCTGTGGATCCGCCGCAAACGAAACCGAGGTCGTATTGGATGCAATACTATTCCCATTACGATCGAAGAGATTTCCACGCGGGGCCGGCAGAATGAACTTTGCTTGATATTGTTTCTGTGCCAGCGACCGATACTTTTGCGATTGGATAATTTGAATTTGCCCCAGCCGGCAACACACCGCTGCGAATAATACGAGAATAGCAATTTGAACGACCCTCAAGCGCATCCCTTGTTGCACTGTCGCAGGTTTCTGAAATCCGTTATGGAAACTCATTTCAGTCATCCGTTACCGGCTCATATTATTTTTCATCTCGGACGTATCCCTGTGGTTGCAGTTCTTTCAACCGGTCGGCATCCACCTCGAACCAAACCGGTTGTTCTTTGGGCGATATCAGATGAAGCTGGTCGGTGGCAATTTTTCCAATTCGTTCAAGGCTTGATTTTTTATTGATCTCCGCCCGGAGGATGTCATTGGCATTCACAACCTTTGCATACTGCATTTGTAGATCGTTCACATCAACGACAAGGCGGTCAACCGTGATTTTGTTCCAGACGTACAAAACGATCAATAAAGAAATTCCAAGCACTGCCATAATCATGACCAGCGGAGAACGTTTTCTTGTTTGAACTTTCCTATTCGTGTGTGCAGGGGATTCCGATAATGCGCGCGGCGTATCGCCGTTGTAAACATGGCGGCGTTCTTTGTATTCAACGACGGAAGCTTCGGTTTCAGATGGTAACGGTTTCGCCATGATTATACCTTCTCTGCCGCACGTAATTTTGCACTTCGTGCCCGCGGGTTACGAAGAGTTTCTTCGGGGCTCGCTTCGATCGGTTTTTTCGTCAGAACATGTAATCGCGGATTGCGAGGTATATCCGGAAGAAATTCATTTTCCGACCGGATAACTTCGCGGGCTTCATCCCGAAAAAAATCTTTCGTTATCCGATCTTCCAGCGAATGGTACGATATCACCACAATTCGTCCGTGAGGATGAAGAACGTCGATTGCCGATGAGAGTGTGCGTTGTAAATTATCCATTTCGTTATTTACTTCGATACGAATTGCCTGAAATACCCGTGCAAGAGTTTTCTGGAGAAACCTTTTTCCGGTAGTTTTTCCCACAATTTCAGCGAGTTGCCGGGTCGAATCAATCGGATGCTGAACTCTCGCTGCGACAATTTCCCGCGCAATACGACGGGATGTTCGTTCTTCACCGTACTTCCAAAAAATGTCCGCCAGCGTATCCCGGTCATAGGTGTTGACAACCGTCCAGCCATCCAACCGTTGTTCAGCATTCATACGCATGTCGAGACGCCCTTCGGACTGAAAACTAAACCCGCGTGTACCGGTATCAATTTGATGCGACGAAACCCCGAGATCGAGCAAGATTCCGGACACCTTCGTAATACCAACAGAAGATAATGCATGAACAAGATTTGCAACATTATCGTGAATGAATTGAACACGGTCACCAAACCTTTTCAAACGAATTTGTGCGAACTGCAGTGCTTCATGATCATAATCGAACCCGATAACTTTTCCCGACGGTGAAAGGGCATTCAACATATATTCTGCATGCCCGCCGCCGCCGAGCGTACCATCGACATAAATCCCTTCGGGCTCCCTCAGAAGATACTGAAGTACGGCATCCACCAGTACCGGAACGTGGTACGCCGCGTCCATCTAATCAACAACAGAAAGAACACAGAACGGGCATTTTTGAAATGAGACACTCATTGCTCATCGCATCACTTTTGCAGCGATACTTTCGTACGGTTCGGATTGCGAGCGTTTATAGTCTTCGTATATTTTCGGATCCCACAATTCAATTTTATCCAACGTACCAATGATGCGAACATCTTCCCGGATGTTTGCATACTCACGCAGTTCCTGGGGAATGGAAAGCCGTGATTGACCGTCTAACTGTCCCTCGGAGGCAAGTTCCAGAAGTGTCCGGACGAAACGCCGGTGCTCCGCATCGTAGTTCGACAAATTTCTCAGATTTTGTTCAAGCTTGTTCCACTCGTCGGCGGGATATACGTATAAACACTGTTCGAAGCCGCGTGTGACAACAAACGTTTCATTTGCTTCCGGAGAAACATATTTCCGCAACTTCGCGGGAAGATTTATTCTTCCTTTGTCATCGACAGAATACGTGTATGAGCCTTTAAACGAAGACATTTTTTCGACCGAAATTGTTCAAAATTTTAAAAACCAAAATTCCCCACTTTTACCCACCGTGACTTTTAAATTTAGACTTTTTTTGTTGAAAGTCAAGTGAAAATGCACATTTTGGGGCTTTTTTGTGTTTTTAAATAGGTGGGTGAAATCTTTAAATCGAAAAGTGCGTTTTTGAGTGATTTTGAAGGTTTTTGTGAAGCGGCTTTTCGGTAAGAATCATTGAATAATCTTTAAAATTCGAAAAATAATAACCACATGGTGCTCCCGACGATTGACATGTTTTATTTTAAATAATGCCGATTTTTTTACTAGGTTCTCCAAAAATATCCGCCTGCATGATTTTTACTCTTCAATCCAAATGCTTATTTCGTTCTTTGTATTCCATGGACGCTTTTACGAAATCGCGGAAGAGCGGATGTGGATCGGTTGCGCGTGACCGAAGATCGGGATGAAATTGTCCGGCAACAAACCACGGATGGCCGGGAAGTTCGATGATTTCGATAAGATTATTTTTCGGGCATACGCCGCTGACAACCATCCCATGGTTTTCAAGAATGGCGCGAAATGCATCGTTGACTTCATACCGGTGCCGGTGCCGTTCGTGAACCAGTTCTTTCTTGTACGCTTTGTACGTTTTTGTTCCTTTGGTAATTTTGCATGAATACGATCCGAGTCGCATCGTTCCGCCGTAGGCAGAAACTTTTTTTTGTTCGATCATCATGTCGATAACATTCTGCTCGGTATTTTTGAATTCCGTACTGTTGGCATTTTTTAAATGGCAAACGTTGCGTGCAAATTCGACGACGGCACACTGAAGTCCAAGGCAGATTCCGAAAAATGGAACATTATTTTCCCGAACATACGTAATCGCGGCGATCTTTCCCTCGATTCCCCGCTCGCCGAATCCCGGCGCAACGAGTAATCCGGAAATGCCGTTCATATATTTTTCAGCCCCGTCACGCTCAATATCTTCAGCGCGGATCCATTGGAGATCGATCTTGACATTATTTGCCGCGCCGGCATGAATAAACGATTCCACGATGCTCTTATAGGCATCCTGATGATCAGTATATTTTCCGCAGATACCGATGGTAACATTTCCTTTCGGATTCTTCACCGAGTCGACAAATTTTTTCCATTCCTTGAGATTCGGCCGCGGGCATGTCAAATCCAGTTTATCAAGAATAATTCCGTCAATTCCTTCTGCAGCAAATTGGAGCGGGACCTGATAAATTGTGGAAACATCGTGCGCATCGACCACGGATTCAACTTCAACGTTCGTGAACAGGGCAATTTTTTCCCGAACCTCTTTTGGTATCGGAGCTTCCGAACGGCAAATCAAAATATCCGGCTGAATACCGATTTCGAGAAGAGTTTTCACACTGTGCTGTGTCGGCTTTGTCTTGATTTCCCCGGCCGCCTTGATGAACGGCACAAGCGTAACATGCACACTGATCGCGTTCTTTTTTCCTTTGGCAAACATAAACTGGCGCATGGCTTCCAGGAACGGCAGGCTTTCGATGTCGCCGACCGTACCGCCGATTTCCGTGATGATCACATCGTAGTCGCCGGATTTCGCGAGAATTTCAAATCGCCGTTTGATCTCGTCGGTGATATGCGGAATGACTTGCACGGTCGCTCCGAGATAATCTCCGCGGCGCTCTTTGTTGATAACTTCGAAATACACCTGTCCGGTGGTCGCGCTGTTGTTTTTCGTCATGTTGACGCCAAGAAATCGCTCGTAATGTCCGAGATCGAGATCGGTTTCCGCGCCGTCGTCGGTAACATACACTTCACCATGCTGAAAGGGATTCATCGTGCCGGGGTCAACGTTGAGATACGGATCGAATTTTTGTATGGTTACCCGAAGCCCGCGCGAAGTCAGCAAGAGCCCGATCGATGCGGCAGCAATACCCTTGCCCAGCGATGAGATAACGCCTCCGGTAATGAAAATATATTTAACTTTATTTCTCTCGACCATTGCCTCTCCTATTTAATGGCTAATATTCCGGATGTGACGATACCGCCGGAGAGCACCAGCTTCAATCCGTCTTCCACAGACATATCGAGAACGCGTGCACTGCCGCGCGGCACCAGAACAAGCATGCCTGATGTCGGGTTAGGCGGATTCGGAATGTACACACTGATTGTCTCGACAGGATTTGTCGTGCCGACAACAATTTCGTTTGTCACAAACCCGATTGTCCACAATCCCTGCCGTGGATATTCGATAATCACCACCTGACGAAACGATTTACCCTTGCCGCCGATTTGCATCAGATCTTTCATTGTGCTGTAAATTGTTCGCGCCAGCGGGATGGAATAAATGATGCGTTCGAATGCGGAGCCCATTGCCCGGCCGATCAGATTCCGGGAGAGAACTCCGACAATAAAAATCAGGACGACCATGGAAATGAAACCAAGCCCCGGAATATGCTGCCCCAGTGCGCGATCGAATATCGGTGAAATAATGCCATCGACAACATTAAAAAGACCGTTCAAAACCCACACGGTGATAACGACCGGAACGATAACCGCAAGCCCGCGCCCGAATGTCTTACGCAGCGGTCCCCAGAGTGATTGTTGACGATCATTATTCATGGTTGAAATTTCTTTTTTTGTTGTTGAAGAATCGTACGAACTTTTTCAGCATCTTCCGCCGTATCAATCGGGATACTGTCATGTTCCGTTATCGTTGCTTTAATTTTAAACCCATGTTCGAGAATGCGGAGCTGTTCAAGTTTTTCTATCTTTTCCAATTTCGATTCATCCCATTGAGCAAATTTCAATAAAAATTCACGGCGAAAAACATACAAACCGAAATGTTTGAAGTATGTGTGATGCGTGTACCACGATTCGACCGAATTATTGTCCCGCATATACGGAATCGGGGACCGGGAAAAATAGAGCGCGTTGTTTTCATCATCGAGAACGACTTTCACAACATTCGGATTTGAAATTTCTTCCGATTGGCCGATCTTTTTCACAATCGTTCCGACAACGATCGACGCGTCGTTCATCAACGGACGTACTGCTTCATCGATCATTGCCGGGGCTATGAGCGGCTCATCACCCTGAATATTGACGACGATGTCGGCATCCCGTAACTCCTTTGCCACAAAGGCGATACGGTCGGTGCCGGATCGCAGACTGGCCGGTGTCATTATCGCATTGCCACCGAAATTTTTCACAACAGTAACGATTCTGTCATCATCGGTGGCGACGATGACTTCATCCAGCAACGTCGCTTGAGACGCGCGTTCACAGACATGTTGAATCATCGGCTTGCCGCACAAATCGACGAGTGGTTTTGCCGCCAATCTTGTCGATCCGTACCGCGCCGGAATAATCCCGACGATATATGGTTTTTCCGATTTCATTTATTGCGATCCGATCACTTTAGGAACTTTAAAAAATTCTTCGGTATGATCCGGCGCATTCTGTAACATTTCCTGACGGGGAGATGAGGGTCGTACAACATCTTCACGAAAAACATTGTTGAGCTCGATAACATGGGATAGCGGTTCGACATTCGTTGTATCGACTTCGTTCAGTTTTTCCATGTACGTCAAGATCTGATTCATTTGATGCGTGAGTTTTTCTTTTTCCTCACGCGTAAAATCCAGACGTGCAAGCTTTGCGATCTGTTCAACATCCTGAATGGTGATCGACATATCGTTATGTTTGCCTGCCTCTCAAATTATTCTGAATAATTTCGTGCACCTTGTCCCGCAAACGGAATTCACTTTCTTTGCCGTTCGGTTTCGGGGGATCGATCGGTTCCGACAATACGAGTCTGATTGTTCCCGGCCGAATGCGCCAGGAATCTTTCGGCAACACGGCACGGCTTCCATGAATAGCCACCGGCACAACCGGCGCCTGCGCTTTTACGGCAAGATTAAATGGACCGCGCTTAAACGGCTGTAAGTTTCCGTCCGGCGTACGCGTGCCTTCCGCAAACAAAATCACCGAAGCGCCGTTCCGGATTTTATTTGCCGCGGCATCCAGACTTTGGATGGCATCCTGTCCTTTGCCACGATCGATGCCGATATACGTTTTTCCGTATTTCAATCCCCACCCGAAAATCGGGATTTTTTCCAATTCTTTTTTATACACGATTCGAATCTGATCGGGAATACCGGCGATAACGGCCGGGATATCGAAATAGCTTGCATGGTTCGATACATAAATATATCCCCGCGAAAATTCCACGCGTTCAAGACCTTCAACCTCAAGCTTCACCCCGCTCATCGCAAGCACGCCGCGTGCATGAATTTTAGCCAAGGCGTGATACAAATTTCCTGTCCGGACGAATGGCGTAATTAATAATTCCATTGTCGAAATCAAAATAGTATACACGACAACAAGAATTATTTTAAAAATGGAGACGATCATCGGGCAGGACAACCATTGCAGGATTCTCCGTGAGAATCCGGAAGAGAGTACGGCATACGATTCAGCAACAATCCCGAATTGTACGACATCGGCGCCATACGACTCCTCTTTTGAGTGAACTACATCGTGGTTTATAAAAAATACGAAATGAGTGAGTGAAATGCAAGAGCGCTGTGTGATCTTACCCGCGGATTTTTTCCCACCATGCTGATAATTTCGGCGCCGTCCACACCGTGAACAGCATGAACACCGTCCCGCCGATCACATCGATCACGTAATGATACCGGAGGTAGACGGTACTGATGATGAGCAGTGTTCCGAAAAGAAGCAGTATCCACCGGGATTTTAATTTGTAGTGAAATGCAAGATATACCGAGATCAGCGTCATTTCGGTATGACCGCTGGGAAACGCGTCCCGCTGTGCATACACGATCGCATTCGAAACATTATTCGGAATCGATTCGCCCGCATCGATGAAATCACGAAGTCCGTTCGTCAGCCATACACCGGGAAGCTCGCTCTTCAACGCGGAAAAATCATGCAGTGTAAACCGAGGCCCAACAGCCGGAACAGCAAGATAGCCGAGATAGGAGAGAAAAAAACCGTAGACGATAACAAAAACTATATACGAAAATTTCTCTCGCTCATTTCTTAAAAACAATTCGATACCGACAGTGAGCATGATAAAATAATAACTCACATACGCAATTTGAAGAATTTCCGTCAGCACCGGCGAGGCGTGCATCCCGAGCCAGACAGTCGGGTCGGCGCCGAACATGCCGTGATCAATCTTGATAAGCAACGGGTCCCAATCCGGATGGGCGATCGATTGGATGATGACATACATTTCTTTGAAGACAAGGAAAATCGTCGGAACCGGATACCAATTGTGGATTGCACGAATCACCCGCGATGTTCGCGTTTCTGACAGATAGGAAATAATTGCAATCCCGAAACAGGAAAAAATATTGATGCCGACGAGAATCGCCCACTCGTGAATCAGTCCCATCGAAAAAAGATTGATGAAACAAAGCAACACGGCAAACGCAATGACAAGCACATCAACGGGGCGCAGGCACTGACGGAACGTGGGACTATTGCTCACAAAATCGGAATTCTTTCAATAATGACAGAGAGTTGAACTACCATACGAAACCGACAAACGATCGACATCAATCCGGATCATATCCACGTTTTTTTGATAAGCCACATTTTAACAAATTGCGTCAGCGTAATATAACAGAGAAGTGTGAGAAGCAAAATAGGCCAATACAACATCGGTAGTTCCGTAAAACCAAGCGACGATGCCAGCCCGGAGTACGGTAACCACATGCCCAGCGCCATAATAATCCCCGAGGTTAAAACAAGAGGAACGCTCGGCATGCTCTGAATAAACGGAATTTTATTCGTTCGTATAATATGAATGATGAGTGTCTGTGTCATCAGCGATTCGACAAACCAACCGGTTTGGAATAAGGAAGCTCGCGAGGGATCCCAGCATTTGAAAACGTACAACATGACGAAGTATGTCGTGTAATCAAATATGGAACTGATCGGCCCGATAAAAAGAATAAACCGCCTGATCGCATCCATTGACCACGGGTGAGGTTTGGCAATTCGTTCGGGATCAACATTATCCGTCGGGATCGGAACCTGAGAAAAATCGTACAACAAATTATTCGTGAGAATTTGAATCGGCCGCATCGGAACGAACGGAAGAAATGCGCTCGCGCCCAACACGCTGAACATGTTGCCGAAATTCGAGCTTGCACCCATCCGCACGTATTTGACAATGTTGGCAAACACTTTGCGTCCTTCCAGAACTCCTTCTTCCAGAACCATCAAACTTTTTTCCAGCAGAATAACGTCGGCAGATTCCTTCGCGATATCAACAGCGGAATCGACGGAAATGCCGACATCTGCCGCGCGCAGAGCAGGAGCATCGTTAATGCCGTCTCCCATGAAACCGACAACATGCCCTTTCGAGCGCAACACCTGAATGATACGTTGTTTGTGTGCCGGCGATAATCGCGCGAAAATAGTCGTTGTTTCTGCCGACTCGAGCAATTCTGCATCCGACATTTTGTCGATATCCGTTCCGAGTACGAGATGTTCGGTGGAAAGCCCCACGTCATGACATACTTTTTTACTGACGAGATCGTTATCCCCGGTAAGAATTTTTACAACCACGCCGTGTTTTTGCAAAGCGGCAATTGCCGGTCCGGCGCTTTCTTTCGGCGGATCGAGAAATGCAACATACCCTTTCAACACCAGGTCGCTCTCATCATCTTTCGAATAGGCAGGACGGCTCTCAAGATCTTTGTAGGCAACGGCAAGCACGCGGAAACCGTCGGCGCTCAAACGTTCATATTCGTCGCGCAAATCCTGAATGAGAATCGGATCCATCGGCAGGACTTCTTCTTCCAATTCAAAGCGCGTGCATCGTCGGAAAATTTCTTCCGGAGCGCCTTTGGTCAGCAGGCGGTGTACTCCGCCGGGCTGTTCCACCACAACGGACATCATCCGCCGAGAAAAATCGAACGGGATCTCATCGACTTTTTTATACTGCTCGATGCTGACCTGTTCGAATGCTTTATCACGGTAATCGAGAATCGCGCGATCCAGAACGTTCTTCAATCCCGTTTGAAAATGACTGATAAGACATGCATCCAGCAACACCAGCTCGTCTTCTTTGCGAACGACATCACAATGCCGTTCCAGAACGACATGGTCCATCGTCAGCGTACCGGTTTTATCGGTGCAGAGGACGTCCATCGCTCCGAAATTCTGAATAGAATTCAGCCGTTTCACGATCACTTTCTTCCTCGACATCAGAATAGCGCCTTTCGAAAGACTGACCGATACGATCATCGGCAGCATTTCCGGCGTCAATCCGACCGCTACGGCAAGAGCGAAGAAAAACGCCTCACCCCAATTCCCTTTCGTCAGCCCGTTGATGACAAAGACCAGTGGAACCATCACGACCATAAATTGAATCATCAGCCATGTAAACCGTTTGATGCCTTTGTCGAAGCTCGTCTCAATTTGCTGGCCCGCAATACTGCCTGCCATACTGCCGAAATATGTTTGCCGCCCGGAGGTGACAACGACGGCAAGCGCCGTTCCGCTTTCCACGCTGGTACCGAGAAAACAGGTGTTGGAAAGTTCGAGCGGTGAAATATTTTCGCGCGTTTCCCGCGCATCAAATTTTTCAATCGGCAACGACTCTCCCGTCAACGTCGCCTGAATAAGGAACAAATCTTTCGATGAGATCACACGAATGTCAGCGGGGATCATATCGCCGGCGGAGAGTTTCACCACATCCCCCGGCACCAATTCCTTGAGCGGTATTTCTTTGGGTTGTCCATCACGGATAACCGTCGCCGTAACTTTAATCATCGCCTTGAGTTGCGCCGCAGCAGCATCGGCCCGATTTTCCTGAATAAACCTCAACATCACGCCGAGAACCACCATCAGGCACATAACGATTCCACCGGTAACATCGTCCGTCAAAAAAGAAATCGTCGCCAACGCACCGAGAAGGATGACGAGAGGGTTGCGGAACGTTGTCATCAAGCGATAGACCCAGCTATGTTTTACTTCCTGAGCAACTTCATTCAATCCGTACGTTGCAATGCGTGCTTCCGCTTCGGACTCAGATAAACCCTGCGTAGAACTTCCGAGCTTTGTCAGCACATCATGCGTTTCCGCCCGGGCGGCATCGACCAACAGTGGAGAGACCTGTATGCTCCCCGTCGATTTTTTCAGAGGATTAGAAATGAGAGATATCATTGCGTCAAAACTACCGCTTTCATTTTTATGGAAGATGCCTTAAAAATTAACTGCTTTCAATGTACAAAATTTCATAAAAAAATGAAGTATTAAATTTATTTATACTTGGCAATTTTCAACAAGGCGGGCAAGCTCGATAAATTGTTCAAGTGTGAGTTGTTCGGGACGTTTTTCAAGTGAAAATGATGAATGTTGAACAATGCTGTCCAGAACTTTTTCGCCATAAGGAAGATACGATAGACTGTTTTTCAATGTTTTCCGGCGTTTTCCAAATGCCGTTCGTACAACGGTCCGAAAGATTTCAGGATCGACGGACGATGAGTGCTTGTCATGAAATACGATCTGAACAACGGAAGATGTCACCTTCGGTTTCGGAGAAAAGCAGTTGGGAGAAACATGAAACAACAGTTTCGCATCGCCATAGAATTGAGTCATCACGGAGAGAATGCCGTATGTTTTCGAGCCGGGGGGAGCAACGAGACGCTGTGCCACTTCACGTTGTACCGTGAATGTGATGTCATGAACGGATGCAACTTCCTCAAACACCTTAAAAAGAATAGGGCTTGTTAAATGATATGGAAGATTTCCCACCAGCCGCAATTTTGAATTCCATTGCCGGCGCCATCCGGTAAGATCAACTTCCAAAAAATCCTGATGAAGAATTTCAACGCCCAGCGGTGAAAATCTTTCCTGCAACGATTCGATCATCCTTCCGTCAATTTCAACGATCAGCAAATGCCGGACGTTGCCGGCAAGCTTCGCGGTTAATGCTCCATGACCGGGACCGATTTCAATAACGGCATCGTTCGTCCCGAGGTGCATCTCCCTGATAATTTTCTCGACGATATTTTCGTCGACGAGAAAATTTTGACCGAGCGATTGTTTCGGAGTGATCTTCAGCCCTGTTTGCTTCCTCATTCCTCACGGCTTTTTGAAAAGATTTTTCAAGGCATCCTGGGCTTTCTTTTTCAAATCGTCCTGAAGAGTATTCGCCTTCTGCTGGAGAGCATTCTTCGTTGCATCTGCCTGCGCTTTCGAATCGAGACCGATCACCGGACTCGTGCTTGCGCCCGAAACGGTCAGCGGCAGATTGATCCTCCCGTCTTTATCTTTCAGGAATTGGAGCAATTGATTTCCCATACTGCCGATATTGATTTTATCCGAGGCTGATGCCGGAAGCTTTACGTTCACATGATAATCCATCGAGCCGTCAAGTCCTTCCGATCCTTCGACAAGAAAATCGGTCGAGCCGGTCGATACTTTCAGATCTTTGACGGTCAGTCTTCCGTTGGAAATCGAAAATGCATTAGCCCAATCTTTGAAATTCACTTCCCGCAAGTCGGTCAGCTTTGTAAAGTCGGCAAGTTTTTGCGTCAGGGGAAAACCGCTCAGTTTGCCGTTCGTAATATTGACCGTTCCGTTGCCGAACAGCGTCTGCGTGTTCAAACCGAGGGTGTCGTTCAGGTCGCCTTTCATCGATGTCGTCGTTGAAAATTTTCCGAAGAGATATTGCCCGAATGTCGTGAACGGCGACAGCATTGCATTTGACTCGACATTCTTGATGTCGAGCGTCAAATCGAACGGACTCTTTTTCGGATCGCGAAGGTCAAGCGTTCCCTTGCTTTGAATCGTACCATTGAATGCATTCACACTGAAATTTTTTAGATTGACGATGCCATCGGAAACAGTCACATTCCCTTTTGCATTTGTGAACGTGAATTTTTCCGTCTGCAGTTTATCCACGCTGACATTTGCATCGATATCGATTCCCGGCAACATTCCGCCGGAAGGTTTCGTTGCCGCCGGTTTTTTTGTATCTGTTCCTTTTGCGGTCGGTTGTTCCGGCATCAGGTCAGCGGTGCGTAACTGCTTCGATGTCAATGTCGCCGTTGCGCTCGGCTTGCCCGACGATTGTGCGGCAGAATTCATCACCATGCCGAGATAATTTTTCACCGTGAACGAAAGATTCATATCCGATTCACCAATGTTCATCGCGAGCTGTTTCGATTCGATGACCTGGTTATTGAACGTTATCGTGCCGTTGAGATTCTTCAGCGGTTTCGGCGATCCCGCGGTTTTGATGACGACATTCTGAAAATTGATACTGCCGGATGCTTTCAACGTTTGCGGCGTTTTCGGCTTTCCTTCGACTGAAATATTCGCTTTCATCATACCGCTCACTTCGGTTCCCTGTTCGAGCGGATAAAATTCTTTCACCTCGTCAAGAGCGAGAGTGCCGGCAAACGTTGCGGAAACAGTCGGGTCGCCGAAATTCGAAACATGCATCGCGCCGTTCAGATTGTTACTGCCGATTGTGGCGGTCATTTTTTCAATGGCGAAACTTCCGCCGCCGGTGTTTCCGATCGGCGCGGATGGTTTTTCAAACGATCCTGCAATATTGATATTCGTAATCGATTTCGGGAGCGACGCGTACTGCACTTTTCCGTTCGTCACCGAAAACGACCCGTCGATCCCGGGATTCATCGTTTCGCTCGAAGGGCCTTTGATGTTCATAGTAAATTTAACGTCGCCGGAGCTCGACAGTCCCTGGGTTTTCTTCAACATTTCCGGCGGAATGATCGAAAGCAACTGTGTCATCTGCGCTCCGGGCGATGTGACGGTCATGGTCATCATCAATTCGGGTTTCGTCAAACGGGAAATAGATCCCGAAATTATTAACGGAAGATCGCGTACTTTCATTGTAACGCCGTCGAGCGTTAAAACGTCGTCGCCGACTTTATACGAAAGTTTCTCGTCGGCACTGATCGGCTGATCGCTGAGATACCACATCTTCATCGAACCGTAACTGAACGATTCGATCGAGGACGTTCCCTTCACATAGAAAGTATTTTCACCGGTCGGCATTTCAACGTTTGCGGTTTGATGAAAACCTTTGATCAGCATGTGGACGTCGAATTTCTTGTCGACCTGCTCGATCTCGCCATCGTTGATTTCGAGATTGGAAAGTAGCAGCGCTCCGCTGCTGCTGTTATCGGTCGACACGGTAACTTTGACATTGCTTTTCTCGCCCGGCGCTGAGCTTGAGTAATTGCTCCTGCCGTCTTTCGAAGTCTCCAGATAAATTACCGGGTGATTGACGATGACGTATGCGATTTCTAATTTCGAATGAAGAAGCTCGAGAATTTTCACATTTAATTGTAAATTGTCGAGAGAAATAAATTCGTCCCGGTCGAACGACGATCCCGCCATGTTGGAAATTTTCAAATCATCGATCGAAACGGCAAGCGAAGGGAAAATCGACAGCGAAATATCCCCGACCGAAACCGTCCGATGCGTGGCATCTTCAATTTTGGGAACGACTAAAGCTTTCAACCGGTCGCTGGTAAAATAGAGTTTCGCAGCAATCCCCGCGGCTACGATGAGCACGACAGGAATGCAAAGAATGATGATCCAGATTTTTGCAGTTTTATTGAGTGCCATAAGAATGTTCTCCGATTGGAAACAACTGATTCAAGAGATTCAAGAAAAGAGTGTTTTTAAAGATAGTGAAATCGAAAAAGAAAGGCAATGCACGTGCTTCAATGAAAGGGAGAATTACCAATCCCTCATTAATGGAATACTCATTCTATAGAAATCGAAATTAACCACTCAAACATTGTCAACAACATATACCTACAAAGATGACCTGGGATGGAGCATCAGAATATTCCATAATTCTGTAAATATATCATGTTTTATGTTGATTTTTCATTCAAATCCTTAAATATTCATCTTCTATAATTGACAATATGCTCCCATTTCACTATATTCGTTTCACGTCTTTGGAAACAGGAATGCCATCTCACATTGATTGAAAGGAGTTTTTCTAATGGCAGATATATCGCTCGATGCACTCGGAATGGTCGAGACAAAAGGTTTGGTCGGCTCGATTGAAGCAGCCGATGCAATGGTCAAAGCGGCAAAAGTCACACTCATCGGCAAGGAAGTGATCGGCGGCGGATATGTTACCGTCATGGTACGCGGCGACGTCGGCGCGGTGAAAGCGGCGACGGATGCCGGCGCAGCGGCGGCACAGCGCGTCGGAGAGCTCGTCTCCGTTCATGTCATCCCGCGTCCGCATGCGGATGTGGAATTGATTCTTCCCAAACGCCCGCAACCGAAGTAATCGCGATTCCGGAACAGGGTTCCGGCATAACGGTCAACTCGTATGCTTGATTACGCTTTAGGACTTATAGAAACGCGCGGTCTTGTCGGCGCTATCGAAGCGGCTGATGCCGCGACAAAAGCCGCTGATGTGGAACTCATCGGCAAGGAACGCGCCGACGCCGGTTTGATGACGATCAAACTGCGCGGTGATGTGGCTGCCGTGCAAGCAGCGGTTGACGCCGGTGCTGCTGCGGCACAGCGGGTCGGAGAGCTGGTTTCGGTTCACGTTATTCCCAGACCCGATGATGAAACGGAAATTCTGATCTACCCGCCACCGTCGCAAACCAAAGAAAAACCTCGCGAAGAACCGGCGGCAGTTGAAGTTTCCTCAAAACGCCGCGGCAGACCACCGAAAAAAATCAGAGCGTCACAAGTCGTCGAACCTGCTATTGAAGATTCAACGGAACCGCCGAGCGAATTACCGGAGACGACGGTAACGTCTCCCCTGAGCGATGACGAGCAGACATATCGGACACAACTCGAGGAAATGACGGTGCACAAACTCCGGCATTACGCGCGAAGCGTCGAAGGACTGCCGATTTTCGGCAGGCAAATTTCCCGGGCAAACCGTGACGACCTTATCGATATCCTGATAAAAACTAAATTTCCTAAATAATAATTACCTTCTTCGAAAACTCCACCCGGCATAAACGGATGGAGTTTTTTATTTGCATGGAAAAAAAACGCTACCATATCGTTATCGGATCGATCCTCTTCGCCGTCGTCATGTGGCTCTCGGTTAATATGCGCGATGAATATACCGTCGTACGGCGGGTTCCCGTCGTCCTGGAAAACATGAAAGACGGCAAAGCGCTGAAATATCCGGTCCCGAAAACGATGAGCATTCGTTTTCGCGGCACCGGCTGGCTGCTGGCAGGTTTGTCGCTGACACCCGACATTAAATATTTCATCGATATGTCTTCTATCGGAACGGAAGATTTTATCATCACGGGCAAGGATCTTTTCGAACATATCAAACTGCCGTTCTCTCTTCAATCAATCGATATAAAACCCGACTCTCTGATTTTAGCCGTTGAAGATTATACGGAAAAGCGCGTGCCGATCGAACCGAAATTCATGCTTGGATTTCATGACGGGTACGGGCAGGTCGGTGCAATTCATTTATCACCCGACAGCACGACTGTCGGGGGAACAGAACATATTGTGCGCTCGATATCAACATGGCATACGGCATATAAAAAATTCGATGATATCCGTGCACCGATCGATCTCCTGATGCCTGTTGAAGAATCGCCGGATTATTCGCTGGAGGTATCGGCAACGACGACGCGATTGCAAGTCAATGTCCAGCCGTTTGCGGAAAAGACCTTTGTCGGAATCCCGGTAATGGCTAACGGAGCGCCCTTTAATAGAGAGATCATTTTCATTCCGCCGAAAATCGATATTATTGTGCGCGCCGGTATCGACCAGCTTGCAAAATTATCGCTGTCCGATTTTCAGGCAACGGTCAATTATCAGGAACTCGATCAGGATTCCGTTACATCAGTCGTGCCCCGGCTTTCCGGACCGGAAGAAATCAAAATCGTCAGCCAGAAGCCGGCACGATTTCAATACATTATTCGTAAACGACTATAACTCATGCGACTTTCGATCAATATCGATCACATAGCGACATTGCGTAATGCACGCGGCGGCACTATTCCGGATCCGGTTGACGCGGCTTCGGTTGCAGAACGTGCCGGAGCCGACGGTATCGTCTGTCATTTACGCGAAGACCGCCGGCACATCCGTGATAACGACGTCATCCGATTGCGTAAATCCATATCGACGAAACTTGATCTGGAAATGGCGGCAACGCCGGAAATTATTTCGATTGCGCTGCGAATCAAGCCCGATCTCGTCACGCTCGTTCCGGAAAAGCGACAGGAACTCACCACCGAAGGCGGGCTCGATATCGTACGATTACGCCGTCCGTTGCAAACAGCAATCAAGCGGTTTCACGATAAAGGTATTGCGGTGAGTTTATTTGTCGATCCGGATAACGATCAGATCGATGCGTCGAAAGAAATCGGATCCGATATGATTGAACTGCACACGGGAGAATATGCTAACGGAAAATCAGCGGCAGAGCGTAATCGTCATCTTCAACAAATCAAGAAGATGTCGCTCTACGGACACTCACTTGGATTGATTGTAAATGCGGGGCATGGACTTGATTATGACAACATCAAACCGGTTGCAAGAATCCGGGAAATTGAAGAGGTCAGTATCGGGCACGCGGTTATTGTGCGTGCGGTGAGTGTCGGTTTGGAACGTGCCGTCCGGGAAATGGTCCGGCTGATCAAATGATAACGTTATTGCCGCTGTTCAACTTTTCTGACTTCGTCGCGTAATTTCGCTGCCGATTCGTAATCTTCCCGCTCGATAGCATCTTTCAACTGCGCACGAAGAGCTTCTAATTTTGTCAGCTTTGGTTCGACACCTTTTGTTTCCGGTTTCTCCCCTTCGGCAGTTTCCGGGTTTTCGGCTTCCGGAAGGAACGCCGCTTCATCCATCACTTTGTCGGCAACGAAAATCGGAGCGCCGAACCGGACGGCAAGGGCTATCGCATCGCTCGGTCGGGCATCGACTTCCTGACTATCGAAATTCAGTTTCGCATAAAACGTCCCGTCCCGCAATTCACTGATAGTGATTTCGGCAAGTTCGGCTCCCATCGTTTCAAGAAGGTTTTTCATCAGATCGTGCGTCAACGGCCGCGGCGGCTTAATTCCTTCCATCTCCAGCGCAATCGACTGCGCTTCAAACGCACCGATAATGATGGGAAGCCGGCGGTTGCCGTTCACTTCTTTCAGAATGAGTGCATACGCTCCGCCGCTTGCCGGGCTGGTTGAAAGTCCTAATATATCTACTTGAATTTTTTCCACACGAACGATTCCTTTACTTTCCCAATGTCTTTTGTAATTCCTGCGTCAATGCCGGCAGAACTTCGAATACGTCGCCCACTATACCGTAATCCGCCACCTGAAAAATCGGCGCGTCTTTATCTTTGTTGATAGCTACAATATACTTAGAAGTCGACATTCCTGCAAGGTGCTGAACCGCTCCGGAAATTCCGCATGCGATATACAGCGAAGGTGAGACCGTTTTCCCCGTTTGTCCGACCTGCTCATCATGCGGTCGCCAGCCGGCATCGACGACTGCACGCGAAGCGCCGACTCCGCCGCCCAAAATATCGGCAAGCTTTTCGATAAGATGAAAATGTTCCGGTCCTTTCATGCCGCGGCCGCCGGAAACAACTATGCCTGCCTCGGTAACATCGGGACGTCCTTCGGCAACTTTCACTCCGGTTACTTTCGTCGCAAAATCCGCGTCAACAAGATTGACGGAAACTTTTTCGACGGTTGCCGTTGCATTACCCGATGCGCTCGCTGTGAAAACATTCGGACGCAATGTGAAAATTTTTATCGGCGTGGTCACTTTCACATCGACCATCGCTTTTCCGGCATACACCGGACGCGTGGCAACAATATCGCCATTATCAACTTTCAACGCGGTGCAGTCGGCAACAAGTCCGGCTTGAAGTTTCCCCGCAACACGCGGAGCGATATCTTTTCCCATCTGCGTGGCGGAGATAAAAACGATACCGGCTTGTTCTTTTTGAACTACCTCAGCAACGACCTTCGCATACGCCGTCGTCGAATAATAATGAAGCCGCGAATCCTGAACCGCAACGACTCTTGCTGCGCCATATTGCCCAAGCTGCGGTGCAATTCCTTCCACCGCATCGCCGACGACAAGCACAACCAGTTCGGCATGCAACTGATCGGCAATTTTTTTTGCGGCCTGTGTAACTTCAAAAGCCGATTTCTTAAATTTTCCGTCCCGTTGTTCTGCACAAGCTAAAATTTTCATAATCAATCCAAAAGTAAAAAAAAATTAAATGACTTTGGCTTCTTCGTGGAGCAACCGAACGAGTTCCGGCACGGCAGAAGCATCCGTACCGACGATCTTTCCCGGCTGTTTTGCCGGTGGCTTTTGCATACCGATCACTTCGACGACCGGCGCTTGTGCAACCGGCTGCCGCTCTTCGATCGGTTTTGTTTTCGCGCCCATAATTCCTTTTAACGACGGGTAGCGCGGTTCGTTCAATCCTTTTTGTGCCGAGATGACCGCCGGAAGTGTCGATTCGACAACTTCGTGCCCGCCTTCAATTTCCCGTTCGCAGATAACCTTGCCGTTCTGCACTTCCAATTTCACGACGACAGAAATAGACGGCATTCCTAACCATTCCGCAACAAGCCCGGGAATTTGTTCGTCATAATAATCGATCGATTGCTTGCCGAAGAGAACGCAATCGGGCGACATCGTTTTTAACTGTTCGGCAAGAGCTTTTGCTATCGAAAATGAATCGCGGACGCTATCATCTTTCAACAACAAGGCTTTCTCGACACCCATTGCCAGCGCTTTGCGCAATGTTTCTTTATGAACATCGCCGCCCAACGACAAGGCGACCGTTTCGCCGCCATGCTGCTCTTTCAACTTCAAAGCTGCTTCGATGGCAAACTCATCGTATGGATTGAGTATAAAATTAACGCCGGTTTTATCGATTACTTTTCCATCCGGTCCGATTTTTACTTTGACTTCAGTATCCGGAACGTGATTCAGACACACAACGATTTTCATACCGTGATTTCTCTGTCGTGATTATGTTTGTGGCAAGTATTTCGTGATGGTATTGCGAAATTCTCAATGATGTGTTCAAAATATACGGACATTTCTCCACTTCTGCAAGAAATCATCTTGAAGCGTGGCGTTTCAATGTCAGACCTCACCTATCCCAAAGGGATCCCTTCGGGATAATCCTCTCCTAAAAGGAGAGGATGTTTTTAGCCGGGCAATTCCATCTTCCCCTTTTATGCCGAAGGCATCCCTTTGGGAGGGGAAGATTATAGATGAGGTCTTGCTCTTTTGTGGAGAGTTTGTAATTACTTTTGAGATCTCACCTCTTATTCTTTTCTCTACAAAGGAGAGGTTCTGTTATACAGAGATACCACGTCTTGCAACTTCAAAAAGTTTTTCCTATGTTTGTGGATTCTTACTATCCTCATCACCAGCCCGAAGGGAATTTCTGAATGCCGGCAACAAAAAAATTTATGACGCTGGAGCGGTTCATCAACGAGCAGGAACAATTTTATCCCGGCGCGACCGGCGAATTTTCCGGCTTGCTTCACGATCTTGCGCTTGCCGCGAAACTCGTCTGGCGCGAAGTGAGTAAAGCGGGGCTCGTCAACATCCTCGGCGCAACAGACCGCATGAACGTCAGCGGCGATATCGTCAAAAAACTTGACGTCTTCGCCGACGAAACGATTTACAAGGCGATGGATCACGGCGGTCACGTCTGCGTCATGGCGTCTGAAGAAAACGAAGACATTCTCCACATTCCCAGCGAGTATAAATCGGGAAAATATGTTCTGCTCTACGATCCGCTCGACGGTTCATCCAACATCGACGCCAACATCACCATCGGTTCGATCTTTGCAATCTTCCGGCGCGTTTCCAAAGAAGGAAACGGCACATTGCAGGATTGCTTACAACCCGGATACAAACAAGTCGCAGCGGGCTACATCATTTACGGAACGAGTACGATCTTCGTCTATTCCACGGGGCACGGCGTACACGGCTTCACGCTTGATCCGAGCGTTGGTGAATTTTTACTTTCGCATGAAAACATACGCATTCCGAAAAAAGGAAAAATCTACAGCATGAACGAGGGAAATTTCCATAATTGGGATAAGGGAATGCAAAACTATATCACGTATTTGAAACAGGAAGATAAGGCGACCGGGCGACCTTATTCCATGCGGTACATCGGAACGATGGTGGGAGATGCGCACCGCACGCTTTTGTACGGCGGAATTTTTGCATACCCCGGCGACAAGAAAAATCCCGAGGGCAAACTCCGTCTGATGTACGAGTGCAACCCGATGGCATACATCATCGAGCAGGCGGGCGGGCGCTCGAGCGACGGTACGAAAAGCGTTTTGCAGGTTCAGCCGACGTCGCTTCACCAGCACACGCCGGTCATCCTCGGCAGTGAAGAAGATGTAAAATTGTGCGAAGAGTTTTTGGCAGGGAAGAGATAAGGAATCTTTTGTTTTGGGTAGCACATCTTTTAAAAAAATTCAAGGAGAAACATCTATCTTTTGCTCAAAATGTGGCACACAGCTCCCGGATAATTCAGTCGTCTGTTCTAAGTGTGGTAAGAGACAAATTCATCGCTCGTACTTGAAGGTGGCCATTGGCGCGACTTCGCTCATTATTGTACTGGTGATTGCTGGCTACTTTGTCAAAAGGCAAATGAAGTTGTCAGCGTTTGACGCCAAGCTGGAAGAAGTTATCAGAAAAGACGCCGGATACACTGAGACCATAATCGTGGCGGAGGATAACGCATCTAGTATGTCGTATCAGGAGATACTTGACCTATGCGACAAGTCAATCGAGGAACGCACCAATCTCATTGTAGAGCTTCGTGGAACCTACCCAGAGAACCAGGGAGAACTCAAGAGTAAGCTAATTTCTTTTCTGAATTCTGAAAACGAATTGATTAGACAGGAAAGTCGCTTGTATCACAGCGAGTCAGTATATTCGTTATCAAATAAATCTTTGAGAGACGCTAAGAAAGACTATGATTCCTCCCACAATAGTTATGATTTGGAACGCCTTAAAAGAAATATAACCGAAGTGGAGAACGCGATGTATGAAATGGCTGGCAATAATCTTATGTTAGTTTCCAGCTATAATGCTGTGCTGGAAGAAGAATCAGGTCTCAAAACAGCAATGGATCAGGGAGGAATACACTTTGTACAGAAATATCAAGAAAGCAATCGTCGAGGGATTGCAAACCAAGTGCAAAATTTAGTCAATACGACCGCAAAGGAATTAGGCGACACAAAATAAAAAATATGATGCCGCAATTACCTGGAGAACTATATGGACAAACAGACACGAGATGATCTCAAAGACATCTTTGCCACCTTACCTCAAGACCTTCTCGACCAACTCATTGAGCTGTTGAGTTCTGTTGAAACAAACACTATACGGGTGAAAACGAGAGGCAACAATAAACTTCCTCTGCAAGACAAGCTCCACCATATTCGCTATTTCACTGCCGTGCGCACCAAAAGAACAAGGACAAAATCAGTTATATTCGCGGGGGCATATGATCATCCAAACCATGAGAGTGTTTCAGCTATACGGTTTGGTGGAAATAATCCTTGCCTTGCTGATGTCCCTGGCGAATTCAAGTTCGCTTACTGGCAACGTCTCACTACTAACGACATTAATATAATATTGAATCCGGAAACCGTTGGCATGTTTCCACAGCTTTTCAAGTCTGAAATAGAGTTGAACGAATAACTTACTAGAAGTAAACGTAACTCTTATCATCCATAAATCCATGCACAAAGTCGGCATCATAAAATCTATCTACCGTTATCCCGTCAAATCGATGGCGGGTGAAGAACTGCCGTCGGCTGAACTCGGTTGGCACGGTATCGAAGGAGACCGCCGTTTTGCGTTCATGCGCACGGGAAATATGAGCGGCATGCCGTGGCTCACCGCGAGCAAAATGCCGGAACTCATCCGCTACAAAGCGTACAATAGCAACGGCGACGATCCTTCAACACCGATTGTCCGCGTGCGTACGCCGGACGGCACAGAAACAGAGGTCGGGCATGAATCACTGCGGCAGAAAATTGCCGCGGCGTTCGGGTCGGAAGTTACGCTGATCAGACTGGGCAATGGGATATTCGACGACGCTCCCGTTTCAATGATAAGCACGACAACCATCGCGACACTCGAAACAGAATCGGGCTGCAGAAATTTAGACGCGCGACGGTTTCGCCCGAATCTTCTTATCGAGCCAACCGGTGACGCCCCCGTTTCCGAAGACGCATGGATCGGAAAAACAGTTTTCTTCGGCAATCACGCCAACGCACCATCGGTGCGGGTAACAGTAAAAGATATTCGCTGTGTCATCGTGAACCTCGATCCTGAAACGGCAGTCGCGGAACCGCGTGTTCTCAAGACCATCGCCCGCACACGGCAAAACTGCGCCGGCGTGTATGCTTCCGTGATGAATCCCGGTACACTCTCTGTCGGCAGTGCAATTTATCTGAACGATAACTGATGATAAAGTAAACTTGTCGCCTTCCATCTAAAAACGTGACATCCAGTTGAAACCAAAACCTTTGAATATCGTAAACATAATCAAGACCGTTTAATTTTGGAACACTGATTTGGATATTCTCATACGCATCATATCATCAGCGATCATCGGGGCGGCGCTCGGGTATTGGGTTTCCATCAAGGCCAACTTTATTCCCCGCCGAATGAAACGGAAGTATTATTTTTTGATGGAAACAATCTATAGCGCCGGCTACACGATCATCGTGACGCTCCTGAGCTTTACCGACATCGATCTCTCCTGGATTACACTCATCGCGATGTCGGCTTTTCTCATGCTGCTCTCCGCCCGGCTCATCAACTTCATCGCCCAGAGCAAAAAAGAAAGTTTACAGCCGGAAACGACTTCCGTCTAAACAAGCATCAATTATTTTACCGAAAACGGAATCGATGCATCCGTATTTTCCCATTTCAGATGAATCGTTCCGCCTGAACCTTCCGAAGTTATTTCAAATGTGAACCGCTCAACGGCATCATCTAATTTGTTCACGGTTAGTGGAAGCCGCACAAAATCTTTTTTCTGATCGTAATCCGTTCCCCACTGCCCGTGCTGGCTGTTGATGATCAGTTTCCATCCGGATTGTGACGGAAGCGTGAACAACGTATATGTTCCGGCTGGAACAACTGTCGTTCCGAACGTCAGATCTTTATCGGTCACAAGTTGCGTCGCAGCATTTGCGCCCGTGCGCCAGACGACGTTCCATGGAACAACTTGTCCGAATATCGTGCGTCCCCGCATCGATGGTCTGCTATAACTAATGAAAATTTTTGCTCCGTTAATTGTGGCACGGACACTGTCTCCCGGCGAAAGCACACCGAGCTGTTTGCCTGTTTTTTCGGCAGCGGCATAGCGTATCACAGCCTCTTTCACATCAAGTTCCACAGTTTTTTCAACGATAACTTTATCGGTCGTTGCCGTCATGTCGAACGATTCAACTTCGTTTCCTTTACCGACCACAGCATGCAGCGGACTAAAATCACCGGTCGGGTTCACTAGGTCAAATTTGCCCGGGGCAGTTTCCTGGATATCATAATGGTAAATCTGTCTGCCGGCAAGAATTGAAAATTCCTTTTTACCTTTCGAGTTCAAAGCATTCTGTACTGTTGCCTGCCATCCGGCAAAAATATCATAAAAAAGTGGAAAGGGGTGTTCGGACGTTGCCACAGAATATTTCGTGGTCATCGTATCCTGTTTATTCACGACGTGAACGCTATCGTTCGTATACGTATAATCCCGCTCCGAAAGAACTTGTCCGCTGAACCGCTGGTATGTTACGTGAAAGTTCTGCAGCGTGCCGTTATCCCCGAACGTTGCTTTGTATTTGCGGACAGTCAACTTCGGCGCGCGAGCAATACTTGTTCCCTGAATTTCATGACTGTTGATCGAAAATTCCTCGACCGCAAGCGTATCATTGCCGAGCTTTGTCAGAAAATAATGATCCGGCTTCTCCGGTTTTTTGATGCCTTGACCGACTGTCACTGAACAAACAGCCATCGTTGCAACGATGAACAGGTAAATAGAGCGTTTCATGTGATTCCTTTCGTGAATATGATTGTGATTATATTTCTTCATCATGAGAATTGAACAATACGATAGTCCAACAAGTTTCCATTCATTGCCACGAGTAACGGATAGTATACGTGACAATTTTTTCTTCATCCTTTCCGATCGTCACCGGAAATTTTATGGTCGATTGATCGATCTTCACAAAATCGGATGAGTTTTGTATGATTTCCCATTGGCTTGAACGCCACGGATGCTCGTAAATCTGAACTTCCACCGGCTCCGTTTTGTGATTGCGCACTTTGATCCGCACCGTTTCTTCGGCGCCTTTCGGCAGTTGTTTGAAATCCGATTGCGCACGCTCGCCGACGATATCGAACGCGTTGCCCAAATACAACCGAAGCTCTTCGTCTTTCGGCGTGTGATCGATTTCATCTTCGCCGATGAATTGTTCTTTGCCGTCCTGGTCCTGTTTGTACACACGGATTTTTCCTTTCGGCAGAGGAATGCCGAGTCCGGATTTTTCATCGTTCCTGAACATCACATACACGCCGACTTTCGCATTCGATTGCTGACCGAACGTACTCTGGTTTCTGCTTGAATAATCGTTGAACCAGTATCGCCACTGGTCGGCAAGGCCGTCGTACACAAACGATTTCTTCGCCGTAACGTTGCGCCCGTTCACCAGCTCGATCTGTTTCGTTTCACTGGTATTGAGATCGGTACGCCGCTGAAGCGTATACAGTTTGTACTCAAACAGATCTGTTTGTTTAAATTGCGGCGCTTCGTCTGCCATGCGTTGAATACCGGCGCTTTTTGCAATCCCGCGATTGAATTGATCCCGCACAAGATTCACATCACCGGCAACAAGTTTCAATCCGGCATCGTGAAACGACGTACCGGAATTATTCGTCAGCGTGACCCATCCGGTCAGGTCGAGTTTCGAATCCGACTTATCGAGAAGCGCGACATAATTCGCGCTCCAGGAAAGTTGTCCGGCAAGATAACTGATTTCCGTTTTGTGCTCGCCTTCATGCGTGTTACTGACAAGCCATTCGAGTTGCGGTTTCAGAATCAAACCTTCCGGCAATTTCGGCAACGTGATTTGATTGCTTGAATTCAATTCGATTTTTCCGTTGATCTCCGCGACCATGCCGAGATTTTGTCCGGTGAAACCGGATTGCGAACCGACAGCAAGAAGTTTGCCGGTCATACCGCCGAACTGAATTTCCTTTCCCACATACCGTTCCAGCAATTTCTCACGGCTCACGAGATCGTATTCGTAATTCTGTTCGAGCACTCGCACCGCAAGCGGATCGGTCAAACTTGTAAAGTGAAGCGACGTGCCGTCGATCGTTGCCGGAATATCCGGAACGACGACATGGCTCAACCCTTTCGGCAGGTCGATCGATCGTTCTTCCCGGATGAGAGAAAGATTATCGTTATAAATTGTCAGATCAACCGATGTACGATCGCTTGCATTGATTTGTTTTGGCTGAGCAAAAAGATTCGTGCAGGAAAAAATGACAAAGAGCATCACACACCACAATGACCGTTTCATACAACCTCCTTTGGCGTTCCGCTGTTCGCGGCAACCGTTGCTTCCTGTTCTTTGTACTGTAATTTGTAGAGCTTATAATAGATGCCGCCCAGCGATAACAGTTGCTGGTGCGTTCCCATCTCGCGGATTTCCCCTTTGTGCATAACGATAATTTTATTCGCGCGCTGGATCGTCGATAACCGGTGCGCTATCACGATCGATGTTCTTCCCTGGAGAAGCTTTTTGATCGCCTGTTGAATAAGAATTTCTGTTTCAGTATCGATGCTCGAGGTCGCTTCATCGAGCACGAGAATTTTCGGCTGGTGGGCAAGCGCACGCGCAAAGGAAATCAACTGCTTCTGCCCGACGGAAAGCGTTGCGCCGCGTTCCTTCACTTCTTCATGATATTGATTCGGGAGCCGTTCGATGAAATGATGAATGCCGACCACGCGCGCCGATGCCTTGATGCGGTCACCGGAAATTCCTTCGTTGCCGAGATTGATATTGGAGCTGATATCGCCGGAAAAAAGAAACACGTCCTGCAGAACAATCGCAAGATGACGGCGAAGGTCTTCAACATTGATCGTGCGGATATCGATACCGTCAACAAGAATTTGTCCGCGCTGGAATTCGTAAAAACGACAGAGCAGATTGATGATTGTCGTTTTTCCGGCGCCGGTATGACCGACAATGGCAACCGTTTCTCCCGGCTCGATCGTGAACGATGCATCTTTCAGAACCCAATCTTCATCCACATACGCAAACCAGACATTCTTGAATTCGATTTTTCCCTGAACGTTGGTAAACGGAACCGGATGATCAGGATTCGGAATCAGTGTTTGATCATCGAGCAATTTAAAGACTCGCTCCGACGACGCCATCGCCGTTTGCATGATGTTGTATTTTTCCGAAAGGTCGCGGATCGGCCGCCAGAACATTTCGTTCCACTGGAGAAACGCCATCACCGCGCCGATGGTGATCGAACCTTTCAAAGCGCTGAGCCCGGAGTACCACACGATCAATCCGACTGCAATCGCGCCGATGAGATCGACACCGGGATAGAACCACGCGTAATAAAAGATCGATTTGATGTTTGCGTCACGGTGAAGTCCATTGATATCGGAAAATTGCTTGAACGATTTTTTCTCTCTATTAAAAATCTGATCGACCATCATACCGGTGATATGTTCCTGCATGAATGTATTGATGCGTGCAAGCTGAATACGAACTTCGCGATACGCTTCGCGTGCTTTTTTTCTGAAAAGAAATGTCGCGTAAAACAACAGCGGCAAAACCGAAAGAGAAACCAGCGCAAGCTTCCAGCTCATCGAGAACATAAAATAGAGAATGCCGGCGATCATGAACACATCGCTGAAGACCATAACGATGCCGGATGAGAACATTTCGTTCAGCACTTCGATATCATTCGTGACACGCGTGATAAGTCTGCCA
>Ga0265322_10000128_pt1 | contig 35345 bp, 57 predicted proteins | sample 41222metaG_FD_193584 | JGI IMG/M metagenome (GOLD analysis project Ga0265322, IMG submission 193584) | Rhizosphere microbial communities from Carex aquatilis grown in University of Washington, Seatle, WA, United States - 4-12-22 metaG | ecosystem: Host-associated > Plants > Roots > Rhizosphere...
CTAATTATACCGCTACGTTTATACAAAGCTACTGAGTTGTCCACAGTTAAAAACGTGGGTCTTTTATGGTCTCTTTCTTAAATGCTCCGTGATCGTAACCCCACAATTCGCTCGGTATGAATAGGTCGTTTGTAAGGAAGAATGTTTTTATCTTGTGTCTCCTGGCCGACATGTTTGACATGCTCGTGTACTGGATGAATCTGAGCTCGTTTGTCTTGCCTCTTTTCGCGGCAATACAATCGAAGATTCCGAATATATCGGAACTTTGATACATCGCTTTTGCGCCACTCCAAAAAACATATCCCTCATCAGCGAGTATCAATTTTACTTCTCTTTTTATTATTGATTCTTGTGCCATTTTATTTTAATAATTTCTCGCGACTTAATTCAAACGTAATAAAACCTGCGATTGCTATAAAAGCACCAATCAAACTCAATCCGATATCCATAATTTGAACCGAAAAAAATTCGCAAAGTGCACCAAAGCACATCATAAAAAACCCGAACCATTTTGTAAAATTATAAATCAATATCTTCATTTTCTATTCAATGGTACTCCCGACAATTGTCTTTTCCCATTGTGTATTATCCATCCTCTCCCTGGTACTTCTAAATATTTTATATTTTCTATCTTTCCGAACCTCTCTAAATTTCCACACATGTCAACTACTGCACAATCATTCTTTCCCGGATGTAGTCTGATTCCTCTTCCGACCATCTGCATAAAAAGTGCAAGAGACATTGTGGGCCGAGCAACTATGATCGTATCAAGTGCAGGAAAATCGAACCCTATTGTGAGCACTCCGACATTAAAAACTGTTTTAATTTTTCCTGCCCTAAAGTCATCAAGTATTCTCGTTCGTTCTTTTTTCTTTGTCTCTGCATGCACACATGCACTATCCGGTATCTTCTGACTTAAAAATATTGCATCCGTCACGTTCTTCACAAAAACAATTCTATGTTTTCTTCCTTTTTCGATTGATTGTTTTATCATATCCGGGATCCTCTCATGTACCAATTGTTTTTTGAGTGACTCATCCATCGATGTATCTGTATATTCCGCGCCTGTTGAGTTAACTTTTAGATCTCCATTACTCCACACCATCTCAATATATTTTATCGGACACAAAAATTTCTTTTCGTACAATTCACTTATCTGAGTTATAAAAAGAAACTTGTTGAATGACTTCGGCCTTGTTCGTGTAAGCATACTGATCATCGTATATGGTTGATGTGTGAATGGATCAGTATATTTTTTCAATCTGAACGGTGTTGCTGTGAGTCCAATAACTTTGATTTTTTTAGACACGGATTTCAAGTTGTTTAAAAATCCCATAAACATTGAACTCTTACTCGGTGGTACAAGATGACATTCATCGATAATCACGCATTTCACATGTGCAAAATCTCCTGCAATTTTCTTCACACTTCCAATCATCGCAAACGTAACATCTCCAATTTCTTTTATTCCAACTGATGCAGAATATATACTTGCCTTTCCTCCATACAATAAATATTTATTATAATTTTGCTCAAGAATTTCTTTTGTTGGTTGTAATACCAACACTCCACCTTTCAATTCATTTGCAACATTGGCAATGTAAATACTTTTTCCACTACCAGTCGGCGCGACTATAATCGGAATATCTTTTACTTTTCCACTTTTAAAGTGTTTGAGTATCGCATCCACTCCATCTTTTTGATAATCTCTTAGTTTGATCATCGTAAGTCGCTTAGTGCTTTATTGAAATCTACCATCCTATAATGATCTTCCATTGCTCGTGCAACTGACATCTTGATTCTGTACTGACTATTTTTATCCTTGTATGTGATTTTCAACATGTCGTATTGTGCCTGATAAGCCGGTAGTTCCTGGGAGTATCTAAATTTTGCATCTACGCAGTATCTCATCCACCAATAAATGGCTACAAACCAATTCTTTTGTTGTTTCACGTGAACCATTTCGTGTGCTACAAGGTCCGCAGTGATCCCGATATTCTTCGGCATATATATCCATTTCCCGAACGTGCACCACATCTCATCCATTTTCACAGTCGGAAAAAAGATTTTTAAAATGTAACAAAGTTTTGTTTTTCTGATTTTAATATTCATACAAATAATAATTTTAAGTCTGCCATTATCGATTCTTTTCCTATCAAGTCCTCCCGGCCGTGTGAGTAAAATAATTCTCGCATCTTTTTTTCTATCTCCTGCTCAGTTCCTCTTCTCATGTCTGACATTGACTTTGCAAGTGCACTACATTTTTTACAATAATTTCCATTCACTGGAAAGTCTTTTTGTGCCAACCCCTCTGCGCAAGAAACACAGTTTGTCTTTGCATACTTCCAATCTTCCTCTGTCATCTGCAATTTTATCATTTTTTACATTTCTTGCATGGCTTTTCTCCGACCTTTTGTTCTCCGTAACATACATCACACACCTCATTCACATTCCAATTGCCCATAAATATTCCTGGTGCTTTTGGATAACCATATACTTTTCCACTTTCTACTCTCTCGGCTATGAACCTGAGCTCTTCGGCTATATCGAATGCCGAGTCTCCGGTCAAATTAAGTTTGATTTCTTTTGCCATTACACTTTTATTATTCTTGATAAATATATTCTTTTATTGCGATGGCCAAACTTTCAGCATCTCCGTACGTACCCCACCGCGCACATGTACCATTTCTATTTATAACTGTTGATCCTTGAGTATGATACCAGTCCCAGAATGTGTCCGTCTCTTCATGACTTATTCGCAACTGGTACCAATTCATCCTTTGAATTTTCAGACTGTATCCACTTTCAAAAAGTTCCGTGACTTTTTTCTCATCTATGAAAAACTTTCTTTTCTTCTTCGCCATGGATTTTAAAATGGGATGTCTTCAGGGTTTATTTCTTCGGTTGGATACTCTATCTCATCTTCTTTCTTCTCGGCAGGTTTTTCTTCTGAAGTCCCTTTTGCTTTTGCTCCAAGTTGGAAGTTCTCGACGACTATCTCGGTTGCGTATGCTTTTCCAGTTCCGTCTTTTTTATCCCATGATCTGTATTCGATTCTTCCATCAACGTAAAGTTCAGCACCCTTTTTGGAGTACTGTGAGATTATTTCTGCTGACTTTCCGAACACTACGATGTTGTGGAATGATACATTTTCTACTTTCGTTCCATCCTCTTTTTTATAACTATGATTTGTTGCGAGACCAAATTTTGCGACTTTCGCTCCGCTTGGTAATGCTTTTAATTCCGGGTCCTTTGTAAGTCTACCTATCAACTGCACTTTATTTAAGTTCATGATTTTTATGTTGTTTATTTAGTCGGTGGCAGGCCGAGTTTTTTTGTACATGCAGGAAACTGTTGCCTGAAGTCTACTGCTTTGTCGAGCACCATGTATTCGACGATCTCTCTTTGTATCTCATTGCTCTTCATCAACTCCATTATTTTTTCGTTCGTAAGTTTCTTTTCTATAACCGAGTACATTTCTCCATAGTATCTGAATGTCTCCGGTTTGAATTGAAAACTGTAATAACTTGGAGTACCGTCTTTATCTTTTGGGTTTACGGCTCCCGGGTTTCCGTTTGATTCACACCATTCAAGTGCTGATATCCATGTGGCCTGTCTGTGGCTCACGATTGATTCTTGCACTGCAACTTTTAACTGTTCCGGTTTGTTTTCTGCTGTCGCATGTCTTGTCACGATGATTGCTCCTACTAACATCGCGCAACTTACAAACCCTCCGATCCACTTATATGTTGTCTGTTTCATTTTTGATTATAAAACCGTAGCATCTATTTTTATCCCGTGGGCTTTGCACTGTTCGTCTTGCCATTTCGTGATATAAAATCCTGTTTGAGTTTTTTCGTTGTATCTTTCGTACTCCTGTGTTTGCTTTTCCCACTTGTTGCAATCTGCGACCTCCTGTTTGTCTGCTCCTGATGTGAGCAACCATCCGAGACCTGCTATGCAAAAAATAAATACTATTACTATTAAGATTTTTTCTATAGTTTTATTCATGATTTTTAAAACTTGATTGATAAATTCGACCTCTCCTTGGTATTATTATACTCCTTTCTTTTACACATATCTACGTAGTTGTCCACAGGTGCCTTTCTTCCTGGTTTAACCCTTAAAAACGTATATGTGTATTCTATTGTGTAATCTATGTATAGAGCATTGGTCACTTTGTCGCATATCGATTGGTCACTAAGTTACCAATCAATTGGTCACTTTGTTACCAATTGAAATCGCACTTGTCCTCAGGATGTCCACAGTATTTTCACAAGCAAAAACCGCCCTGGCGGACGGCTTTGCAGGTATAGACGAATCTATAACCAAAGTAACGGATCATTGAGGAATTATCATGAAACCTCTCCCCGTCATGAAAAGTATAACACCATTTTTTTAAAAACAAGAGGTCCTCGCAAAATGCAAGGACCTACTCGTATTCTCTTCGATGTTCTTCAGCCCACTTTTTTGCTCCGCCATTTTTGGCGTAGTGTTCGAGTAGCCAATCGGGATGATGATACAAGTCTTCATCCGTGCATTCGTGCTCGACCCTTGTCGCGTGACGATTCAAGGGACAGAGCAGTGCATCAATAATCTGCGCTACATTGTACCCTTTGAGATCAAACATTTTGCACCTCCTTTCTACTTCCAATATTATTTTAGCACTTTATTTTTGGTCGACAACAGATACTCCTCCAACTGTCTGAACTGTTTGTGGTTGACCGAAGTAAAAACCTGCGATCAACATTGCAAGTGAAACAAATGCCTCAGGTTTTACTATACCGAATGCTGTTAGACCAATCATGGCCAACACCACAAGGATGAGACACAATTTTGCCGGGGTTAAATTTTCTAATTTCATTTGATTTTTTGTTTGGTTATTATTCGACCTTTTATAATGCAAATCTTTTATTTAGACTTGCTCTCGTTTTTGGTCCTGTATTATTTTTTGATGTTGGAGATATTCTATTTGCAATCTGATATTTCAAGTTTGCGGCCGCAGTCTTTGGTCCGTATATTCCAAGTTCCGATGCCGGGACTGGCGCAAGATATCCGAGTATCATATATGCTATTTGTAAAAACTTGACATCGTCGTTTCTATCTCCAAGTTTTAAATCTGTCGTCCATGCATAATGAAAATCTGATGCGCTTGGAAGTGCTTTTAGATACTCTACAAGGTCCTCAGGCAAGTCAGCAATGGCCCATGCCTCCACTATGAAAGGCAACCATGCTTTCGCATCATATCTAACTTCTCCTTTGTTGCCCCATTCTATACCCCATTCATTTCTTAATTTATTATATATCGCATCCACCCAGCCCTTGCCAGTCATCTGATGTCCTCCAGTTATAACAGTCGTGGTCCTTAGTGGATCTGTATCTTTTGCGCTCCATGATGGCACCCACAATGTATCTCCTATTCTGAAAAGTATTGATATCGCGTTGTAATAATATGTTGCTTGTCTCAAGTTTTGAAAATCTACGGGGATCTTCACATATCCCGGTATCTTATATTTTTCTGCCTCTTTGAAAACTTCATCTGTCAATAGTGAATCGTTTCTGTATTCTAAAGTTGGAAGTGATGAATCATTTGGAAGTGTTTTTGTTGTGGCACATCCATATTGTGCCAATAGTTTCATGACCATACTTGGGTATGTACCCGCGTGCGAACGATCTTGTCCATCATATCTTTTTACTAAAGTATCTAAAAATCTTGGAGAAAAATCTACCCATTCGCCGTGATTTTCGAACCACCATTGTTTTAAACATTCTACTACTGAAAATGAAACACACGCCGGTTCTTTATTTTGGTCCATGACTGGCCCGAGTTGTGTATCGAGTATATCAGGAAGTTTAAATGTAGTTGTTGCCGGTGCGAGTGCAGATGCAATTTCTTGTCTATAATCTATTGGCGATGTTAACGCTCCCATTTCTCTTGGTTGTTTTTTCATGATTTTATTTTTTAGGCAAACGCTCTTCTAAAATTGTAAATATTCTTGTAAAATTTGCTGTATTATTTTTGTCCATGTCTGCCACTCTAACTGTAAGTGCATCTACTTTTACATCAACCGTATGTGTATGATTTTCTGCGAGAGTTAATGCTTTATCCATTTTACATCCAATATCAGCAAATCTCTTTTCAGTCGCCTCTTTTTCTTGCTGAACTTGTTGAGCCAATAGAAGTGCTTTAGTTTCTACTTCTTTTTGTGACAAAATTGTCGCCTTGTCTTTTAAATCTTCCTCTGATTTTATTTGTTCTTTCTCTAATTTAATTTGAGGATTTTTAAAAGAATTATAAACAGTAAAAATTACACCACCGATTCCGAGTATTCCTACTATCAATGATATTATATCTTGAGTATCCATATATTTATTTTATTATAGAACGAAAAAGTTATCCACACAAGTTTTATACTGTGTAGTCGGTTGGTGTTCCGTCTGATGAAAGCTGATCAGTATTCTTTGCACTCTGATCTTGCCATTCAAGTATACCGAGATTTCTTGGATCTATCGTAAGTTCCACCCTGTCAGGATAATAAACGACTTCGGTTATGAGCATATTGTCTTGTAAATATCTTCCACGGAATCCGTCTGTAAACCCGACAAATCTACAAGTGTTTCCTGGTTGAATACTTTCAATATCGTATCCGAATCCTTGTATATTTTTTTGGTTGTCCATGACCTGCACATTGATTACAATTTCAGGGTCTTTGTTTTCATTTAAAAATGAAAGCGCCAATGCATCTGCAGTTGGAACATCTGTGAGTCCATAGTCATCTACTTTTGTCGCACGTCGACCATAAAGTGCGATTGAGTTTGAGTCCTCATATTTTTTGTACACAGTTGCAGGATTTTTTCCGTCCCATAAAAGTAATGAGTTTTTTATTTTCTCTACTCCTCTTTGAACACTGATACTCGAGAAATGTTTACCGAGTGTGAATGTGTGCGTTGGTGTAGTTGGTTTTGGTTTAAAATTTACAGTGTTATTTTCATCTATATAAAAATAATAATTTGCCGGAGCTATCGAACGCATTTTGTCTATTGCATCTTGATACGTTGATCTCTTGAATGTATATGATGCAGTTTCACTTACTACAGGAATTGAAATTACACTTGCATTTATTTTTGTTGTCGGATTGTTTGTTATAAAAAGATTGACAATATTTAAAATAATTGTACCGATATCTGTCGTTGTAAATACCTGTGTTGTTGTAGTTCCACTTCTTAAAAAATCAAGCGACAACATCGTGTTGTATCCAAGCAAATGAACTTTTACACCCTCATTTCTACTCTCAATTTTACCCTCTACCATTGAAATATATCCCGAGTAAATTACTCGTGTCGTTCCTGGTGTAAGATCTGCATCTATCACACTTATTTTGACATCGTTTCCCTCGGCTATATCAGTCCCGTAATAATCAAATGGATCGGGCAATTCTATTACACATTCAGAAAAACCTCCGTTTATTTTTTTACGGAAGCTCTGAATATTTGCATTTGACCACGTTGTTATTTTTGCAAGTGTAAGTGGATCAAACACTTCGATAATAAATTGCTTTTCTATAGCCATGTTTTTGTATAACTAACTCTTAGTCTCACGGAGTGACTTGATGCTCCACCCGAACCCATGTATGTGATGAATGCAAATTCAAAATCTCCGGTTGTAACTCTTCCAGGAGATACCTGAGAATCTGATGCGCCATTTATCCATGCACTTGCTGACGTTGCCCTTGCCATAGCTTTTCCTGTTGGATATCTCGTGAGTCCATTCGCATAATACCACCCCACAAAATTACTTATGTCAGTTCCGCTAATAGTTCCTGGATTTTTTACTAACCAATATCTCGTTCCTGCTGTAAGAAATGGTTTTGTACCTGATGTCCATGTCACAGCATAAAATGATTTTGATGTGACAGCAGATGCCGCGATATTATATCCACCTCCACTCAAGTTTACTCCTGGCGCATTATTCACATCGCTAAATATTAAAAATTGTACTGTACCTCCTGGCGAACCATCTTTATCAAGAGTCACTTCAAAATAATCAACATATCCTGATTCGGCAGGTATGAATGATTGTGCATCCCATGGTATTCCTGTTCCATAATCGTATGTCACACTTCTGTTTCCGTTATCGTAATATTGTGTTTGGTCTATAACTGAACCTCCTCCGATTATTGTCATCGAGAATGAGTTACCTCCTATATAAAAAAGTGGTAACACTCCGCGGAATGTTATTGCAGTTCCATTTTTTGTGACAGTCAAAGCATTGCAGTCCACGATAAGAACATCTGATCCTGCAAATGGTCCATCTATTTTTATGAATTGCCCGGTATCATTGTTGATGAGTTTTACCACTTGGGCCGAACCCACTGTGCTCATGTTTACTGTGATGACTGGTTTTGGTTGAGCAGACCCCGCAAATGTCAAAGGATTTATTGTAGTCGTATCTGCAGTCAATGCTGATGTATCGTACAAACTTGTTGCTGATGTGTCTGTTCCAACTCCAAGCGGTATCATAAATTCTGCACTCCAAGGACAGAATGCAATATTGTAGTGGTCTCTATCAAAATTATGTTTTGTACATGTTGCGACATATCTTCGAGTTCCTCCGTTCCAATCTATATCAAGATTTTTGTCCTGGCGTGAAAATAATTCTTTCATGATATCGATTTTACTTTCCAAGTCGGCCATACTTGTACCTGTAATTATTCCCTCGAGCGTTATTGTTTTTTCTCCGTATCTACTTGAGATTTTTACGGACCCATTTTGTCTTGTAATAGGCAAAGTCACGATCTCCCTGTCCGGTGACGATTCGTGTTTTGCATACCTTGGTGTGTATGTCGTATTTACTAATTCTACTGTGTCAAATTTTATACTCATTTTTTTATGCTCCTATTTGAACCAACGATGCCGACCTGTCCAACATCGATTTGATGTTTTTCATAAGTGCATTTTGGTCATTTACGTCTCCGTTGAAATTAAATTGATATGATGTTCCTCCTTTTGGCGCGAGTGGTCCTATCGATGCCGGTGTTGATATCGGTTGAGAAACTCCTCCGGGTATCATATTCAATCCTGATTTTACCACACTACCAACTGTACTTCCTATCTTTCCAAGCACTCCGAATATTCCTTTCCATCCGTCTACTATCATGTTGAATAAATCAACGAGTGGTTGAAAACCTTTTATCATTATATTGATTCCATCCATAAAACCTTTTTTAAAATTCCCCCATATGATTCCGAGTTCTTCCATTGCTCCTTTCCAGTTTTTCACGATAAAATATACAGACACTCCGATGACTGCAAGTAATCCGATGACTGCAAGTATTGGCAAACTTATTAACCCGAACGCCGCACCGATTGTTGTCGCTCCTGCGACGATCGCTGGCATAACTACTCCGAGTGTTCCAAGTGCCGCAACAAGTCCCGTGACCGCGGCCGCAACTAATAAAATGTTTTTTGTAAGTTCAGGATTCTTTGAAACCCAATCAGACATTTTCAATAATACTGGTTCTATTTTTTTCAATAGGTCTGTAAGCACTGGCAAGAGTGCTCCACCGATTGCCTCTTTCAAGTTATCGGTTTCTACTGTCATGACTTGCATTTTTCCTGCGAACGTATCTGCGAATGCACTTGCCTGGCCACCTACCTTTTGTTGCAAAATAGCAAGGGCCTCGAGCGGTGTTGCCGAGTCCTTGATTATGATTCCATATTGTAGCAATGCTCTCCCAGATCCTGAAAGTGCAAGACCGATAGCATTTGTAGCTGTCGTTAGGTCGATGTTTTTGGCCCTGGCGAGGTCCATTGCAAGATTGTTAAGCTTTATAGCTTGAGTAACATCTCCCGTCCTCTGATACATTTTTGCGAGTGAGTTTGCTGTATCCTCATCATCGAATCCGAGTTTTACTGCGGCATTTGATGCGGCAATTAAGGCATCTTTTGCTTTGATTCCTGCTTTTCCCATGCTATCCATGGTCGTATTGAACTGCGCCATTTTTGCCTCTGCCTCCGCGGCCGCCTTGACTGTAGTTATGATCACTCCCGATATTGCGGCAAAAGCGACAGTCCCTGCGACTGCCGCGATTTTTGACGCGTCTGCGAATGTTTTTAGTTTGTCATTTGTCGTTTTAAGTGAGTCATTGACCTGTTTAAAAACGGCATCAGATTTATTTTCCGCCTCTATGACTATCGATAATTTTGTTGATGTATCATTTCCCATTTTGTTTTTTTATTTGCTTTGCCTCGCGTTGTAATTCCTTGATGATTATTTCCACGAAGAAACTGGGTTGTTGCATATAGGTCCAGTAGTCCCAACCCATCTCCCGGCAGATATAAAACATGTTTAAATGAGTCAGGTTACCTATTTTTTTTTTAGGAGTTTGTTGATCTCCTCAATGACGAAGTCCGTATCATCCTTGTGCATGTTTAGAACTTCATCGATGACTTTTTCAACTACTCCGTTCACTGATACCACCATGGTTTCAATCGTTCTATGATTGCTTTCTGTAATCGCAGAAGTTTTGAAGTCTGTCATTTCTGCTGTTGGATTTCCTGCCATGAGTCCCGCTTTAAATGAGGCGGCATTCATAATCGGTTCCTGGATATATTCCTGTTCTCTTCCGGTTATCCATTCTTTCAAAACAACTTTTTTGCTTTGAACTGGTGTGACTATTTCTTTTGTTGGTCTTTCTATGTTCATGATTTTTTATTTAATTTTAATAAACTGTTCCTGCTGTTCTGTTGACGACTGTGATCTCGACTGCCTTTCCGTCTGCTGAGTCGTATAGTGCCTCGAGTTTTTCTTTGTCATAGATGTATCCTCCGACTTCAAGTGGCTCTTCGTTATCAGTCATCTTTGCTTTGTGGAATTTTATTGTTAGGAGTTCGCTTGTTGTAAGATCTGACTTTATAAATCTTCCGGTTGCAATAACTGTGATTGCTTGTTTTACATTTTCAATCCATTTCTGATATTGACTTGGCGAATCGAACAATCTTGATACTTCGAGCGATGCCTCTTTTGTTTGATTCAAAAGTATTGCAGGACCTGTTGATCCGGTTGCCGGTGCATCAAGTAAATTGTTTTTAAATTCCATCGCTAAGTTATAGCAAGGAGTTGCTGTTGATTTTGTTGCGGCCGCAGTATCTGCAAGTGCTGATGTATCTGCTACTCCGACAAGTGTGTTTCCAAAATATAAAGGTTCTGCAAGTGATGCATAACTTGGTGTCTGTGCTTTCAAGTAAACTTGTTTTCCAACGGCCGCAGTGATTGCAGTTGATGCGAATGTAACTGTCTTTCCGTCTGCGTTGACTGTTAACAAAACAACTTCTACAACTGTTCCGGCGGTCTCTACTATTTTTATTGTGTCTCCGGCTACGAGTCCATCTGTTGGTCTTAGATCGTAATCAGTTGAGAATACTGCTGTTGTCATTCCCGCGCCCGTGAGTGCAAGTGCAAGTGATGATGCGAAGAATTGACCGAGTCCTTTTATTGCAATTGTTGCCTTTAATTTATTATCTTCGTACTCAAGTTTTAGATTGTCTCCTCTTACTCCATAAACTCTTTGTGCGTATGCGCCTCTTGAGATTTCAATTGTATAACTCTTTCCGTCTCCGACTGTGAATGGATGTGTGTATCCGTCTCCTGCGTTTCCGGTTGATGAACCCTTTGCATATGTCATGTTCAAAAGGTGGCCGATGTTATCAGGATCTCCGTATATTACAAGGTCTCCTTCGATTTTTCTTGGTCCTTTCAAAAGTTCATCTGACTTCCAATCGAGTCCTTTCATTCTACGATCTGCCGTAAAACTTGGATTGACTCTGATACTCTCGCTTATAAGCGGAGTGAATATTGTCGGTATTACAGGAGTCGTTGCGACTGCTTGTGGTTTGACTGCTAAGTAACTTTGATCTGCTAAATAATTCATGTTTTTATTTTAAATTTTGTTATTAAATTTCGACTTCTTTTTTTTCTTCCTCTTCGACTTTTTCCTCTTCCTCCTTTTTTATTTTCTTCTCTTTGACTTTTACAAAGTTCGCATTGTTGAATCCCTCGGGCATCTCTTTTTCTTCTCCTGCTTTCACTATCCCGATGCCTGGAATAGTCAGGTCTTGATTTGAAATATTTTTATGTCTATAGTTCTTCATCATATGTATAAAAATTATAACACTAATAATTTAGTACAACAACTCTCGCCTCGACCTGATAAGTGGCGAATACGTATGTCCCGGCCGCTACCTTGAAATCGTAATTGAATTTTATAACCTTGACATTCTGAATTTGTCCACCGAGGTCTTTGTCCTGGTCGAACATGATCGTGACCAAGTCGGCCGCCTTTATCATTTTTTCGTTTGCATCTGCTTTATCTTTCCCGGCGTTTGTTTGCTCCTGGTATAGTGTGACGTCGAATGTGAATGTCCTCTCGTTTCTGTGAGTATCGATTTCTATTCCTGATCCGCCAGTTGGTCTGACGACTGCTACTGGATATTTTGAAAATTCTCCCTGGCCATATGGAAACACTTCGCCGAATACTACAACGGTTCCAATCTTTAACGCTTGGAGTTTTGCTACTATGAGGTCTCTGATTTCTTCGGCTTTTGTTTTCATGTTTTTATTATATATTACTTTGGAAATATTTTTAAGACGTTCTTTATCGCTGTTGTGAAGAAGTCCTCTATCTTGCTACCGGAATTTCTGATTGCTCGAGTGAAGAATGGATTTGGTTTTGTCCCGGGATGGTGTACTACCTTTCCGAAGAATTGCCCGGTCCTAACGTTTGCAAGCACACTTGCATTTTTTGCTCTGATGATGTGCGGTGCAGTTCCCTCATGAACCCAGAATGAGTACGGTGCGAGTGCCTCAATTATTCCTGACAGTTTCGTTTGCATTCGCGCCTTGATATTCTGCCTCAAGTTTCCTCCTCCGAATGATTTGTTTACCGGTGCCTCTTTCATGGACTCGTTCTGTATCTGTAATATGCTTTTTTGAATGGCCTTGGATGTTTCGTTGATTACTTGTGTCGGCGCTTTTGCAAACGCATCTTTTAAAGTTTCTATTCCTTTGATCTCGACATTTATAATCATGAGTTTGACATCCTTATTCTCAACTCAAGATGTGAATTTCGTCTGTCATTTTCGAACTTCTCGACCCCGGACACTTTGTATTCGTCGGCGCCATCGATTATTTTATCTCCCTCAAGTATGTCAAGCACATCGCAAAACATGAGATAGTCTTTTCCAAAGTTTCCATCAAGGTCCTCGCTGAATGATTCATCGAGTGGTTGGATCATGCAATCTACATCCAAAATATTATCCTGATATGATTCTGTGTTACCACTGTCATCATACAGTCTCTCGGTCTTTACTATTTTGTTGTAATTTCTTTCGATAGACATGTTTTTAAAATGTAAATTTTCTATAGTATTTTAGTATCTCTCCGACTCTCTCGAAGTCCTGCCATTGTTTTTCATCCTTGTATGAAACTGTGTATCTTCCAATAGTTTCACTTGCAACTTCTCCATCTGCATTGAGTGAGTAGTTTATTATTCCGGCCACAAGTATTGTCGCGACTGTTGTGATGTCTTTTGGAATTGCTGAACTGTATCCCCACTTTGCTTTTACTGAATTTATTTGCTCAGGGTATTTTGGAAACGTGGACCCGATGAGTTTTATTTTTGTTATTGGTATTCCTTTCACAATCGCGTTCTCCGGGTAGAGTGTATATTGGTCCGTTGCGATTACATCTGCATCGATTTTTAATTCTGTGATTGCTACACAGTCATCTATCAATAATTCTCTTGTGTTGGTTCCATCATAAAGTCTTGCGCTTGCAGTTGAGTCAGCAAGAAAATTACGACCTGTTTTTTTGTCGATATAACTTTCTATCTCCTCAATCCATTCATTGATCTGATTATAAAATCCAGAATCTATTGTGATGAGTAAATAGTTTTCGATCGCTGGTCTTGTTGTGTATCCTTTAAGCATAGTTTTGTTTTCTAAATTATAACACCTAATAAAAATATCTACAATTTTGAGTATGGACTCTTCTTTTTTGAATATGGATATACCCTGTGAATGTTTATCGCATACGTCATACTCTTTGTTTTAACATGTCCTCCCTTGACCGTGTATCGAAGAGTTTTGGTGACTTTTGGTTTCGCCTCAATCTCATAAACAAGCCCCTTGGTGGTCTTATTTACGTTCCTAATGGCGTAATGGAGACCTTTTGTCTTTGCTGTAGGGGTCTGAATCACAGTATATTTCAATGTTTTCGTTTTATCCTTAGGCGCCTTGACTTTATATATCAAGTTTTTTGTTATATTTACTCTTTCAACAACTATGTAAATAAGACCAAGTGTGATCGCGGCCGGTGTGCTTGGCACAGTATATTTCAGACTCTTTGTTTTCTTTATGCTTGGAATTACTTTGTAAATCAATCCTTTTGTCTTTGGAGTTGGCACTGTTATTATTCTGTATTCCAATCCTTTTGTGATTGGCGACACATTTGTTTTTATCGTGTACTTTAATGATTTTGATTTTGTACCCTCTACTTCTATCTCGTACTGCAAAGATTTCGTTGTTGATTTTGGAGATTTTACATCGTAAATAAGTCCCTTTGTTTTTGGGGATGGTGCACTTTTTGTTTTATAAATAAGTCCTTTAGTCTTTGCACTCGGTGTCAATACAACATGATAAATAACTCCTTTTGTTTTTGCGCTTGGAGTTATAGTGACAGTATATTTTAATGTTTTAGTCTTTGCAGATGGTGTACTTGGAACTGTATATTTTAATGATTTTGTTTTAGCGGTCGGTGCTGACTTTGTTGTATATTTTAAACTCTTTGTTTTTGCCGCAGGAGTTCCACGAACTTTGTAAATCAATCCTTTTGTTGGTGCGTAATCTGTCTTGGTTGTGAATGTTACATCTGATCCGTAACTGGTCCCAATTGAGTTTATCGCGTACGCCCGTACGTGGTACAAAGTTCCTTTTGTAAGAGTATCTATTGAAGTTGTAAAAGCTCCGGTCGTTCCGGATGCAGTATCTTTCGTGTCTGATGTGGTTGGGTTTGCACTTGTTGAATAAACAGTTCCTCTCTCTGTGACTGTATCTCCTCCATCTGCTGTGACGTTTCCGTTTCCAGTTGCGGTTGTTTTATCTATATCTGAAACTGCTTGAGTCGTGACTGTTGGTGCTGAAAGAAATGGATATTGTCCACTGGTGGAAACTGTAAGAACTTCTGCCGCAGTTAATTCTCCAGTACAGATAAATATTTCATCAAATTTTCCGTTATACCATTCATTATCTGGTGGAGATGCACCGATAACCATTCCTGATGAAGAATTTATAGTAAGAGCGTAACCCCCCGTCATCGCAACAGCGTATCCATCTACATAAATAATAGTTTTATTTGTTGCACTACTCGTAACGACAACGTGATGCCATGCTCCTGTCCCAATTCCACCAGTAGAATATGCCACATGTGATCCATCATCAATATAAACATTTCCTGCGGTTTGACCAAATCTAAATATCCATGGAGTATATCTGAAAAGTGTTGAGTGATTATTCCAGTTGTTTGCATATACCCATCCTCCTGCTGACCAGGTTGTTGTCCCTGAGTTTGCTGTATTCGCACTTCCAACAGAATTGCTACCATTGAATGAAGCACAGTATCCAACTTTTCCGCTTGCATCATGCGTGACATTTGTATTTGATATAGTTTTTCCTGCAATTATATCAACATAGTTACCTGTTGTTTCATCAAGTTTCCAATAATATTTAAATTTGTCTGTTAGGGCTGACATTTTATTTTAGTGCAATTATTACAAACAAAATTGTCCACACAATTATAACTGGTATTGCAATGATAATTTCCAAGTGCCAGTATGGTGAGAAGTTTATTTTTTCTAAAAGTTTTTTCATATATTGAAATGTGTAAAATCTATGTTGTCCTCGTTACTTAGTATAATTCTATCATCCGGCAGAACATATGTGTAGTGATGAATGTCTCCGATTTTATAACCAATGACATAAATTCTTTTTGTTTCCTGGATATCTTCCCAATCTGCGTGATGAAAATTTATATACTTGTGAATCAATTTCATTCCTATTTGAAATGGCATATCGATTCTTTTTGTCATGTCATCAAACTTATAAAGTGTAAACATCTTTACTTCTTCCTGGTTGATTTCTCCTATTCTGTGGAATATTCCATCGTCTCCGAACTGATGCAACTCTGTGTCATTTTTATAAACTACTCCCCATACCCATCTCTCCGGTAGTGCCTCAATTTCTTGTATTGAAAATCCTGCTGTGCATTCTTTATTCTCTATTTGTTTTTTGTATATATATTTCATGATTTTTTTTTAAATAAAAACCCCGGGCTCATGCGCGGGGTCTTTATTTTTACGCATTGAGTTGCTTGTATGAACGCTCATTGAGTTGAGCTTTTTCTTTTCGATTACGCTGTCTCGTCGTACTGGTAGTTCATCGTTGATGTTGAACCTGCGACATCGGATGCGTTTGTTTGGATCTGATGTACCAAGTAGTCTGATGACCCTGCGGCGGTCAAACTTCCTGTCAATGATCCTCCTATTCCGAGGTTGGTTGCTGGCAAAGATGATGGCATTGTGTTTATTGCAACACTTGATGTCGTTGCAACTGGAGCCACGTATGATGGTGCTCCTGCATATGCTGATGTCTTTACGTTGGCCAAGTGGACTGCGGCACCTCCGAGTGCTCCTGTTCTCCATATCTTTATGGCATCAATTTTTGATGAGGTTCCCATACTTGTCACTTCGAGTTGTTGATACTTCTCATAAGTGTTGTTTCCGGGCGTAACTGGATATGCTACTGGGTCAAGATTGACTGCATCTGTCGAACCCATGTTTGAGTTCGTGATGTTTGAGTTCAATGTACCTGATCCTGCACCATTTCTTTCGTTTATTTGAATTGTTGCGGCGCTCATAGTTATTAAAGATTAGTTTTGTTTTTAAATTCGACTCGTAAGGGTCTGAATTGTGAGCCGGGTTTACCGGCCCACTGTCAGGCCCCTACAATTAGGTTAGCTTTGTGTTGCTTGTGCCTCCAAAACGGTCATTGCTTTTGGAAGTGCTACAACGTATCCGACTCTCTCGACGATTCTCAATGCTACCATGTCTTGCTCTGCAAGATTGATAACTGTTGAACCATCATCATCTGTGACTGTAGCTTGGTCGAGTAATTTTACTCTCAACTGTTGCTTGTCTCCGAATACTGCACCTTGCTTTAGGTTACCGAACAATACGTACTGATCTCCTGTTCCTACGCTTGAAAGTTCTGGGAATGCATCTGATGTTTCAACTGGGTAGTTCCAAATTGTTGCTGGAAGTACTCCGCTTGGTTGTTGATAGATGTATTGTCCTTGCTTATCTTTCAATTTTCTGATTACAGAAAGGATTGATCTGTGCATATAGAACTTTGCTCCGTTTAATGAACCTGTTGGGGTTGCATCAATCATGTCTAACAAATCATCAGCTGTGATCTGAGTAGCATCTCCGGATGCTTGTGTAACTTTGTTGACACTTGAATTGTTCAATATACCTGTCCATGGTGAACCTGTACCTGCGAAGAATTGGATATCTTCTTCCTTTGCTACTGCCTCTGCAAAAAGTTGACCTAACAATGCGACAATGTCGATTGCTGAATCTTCCAATATTTCTTCTGTCATTGGAACGATTGCGGCCAATTTCTTAAGAGTCTGTGTGACTATTCCGAATGTTGGTGTTGTACCTTGCTTTTTCTCGCCCTCTCCTGTCCATTTTACTGATACAGAAGTTCCAAGTGTTGGAATAATTCTTGAGTTACCTGCTCCTGAAAATGGCAAGTACATCATGTCTCTTCGTGCGAGACCGAATTGTGTTTGTGCAATTCTCAATACTTCGTTTCTAAGTTCTACTGGAATTGTCAAACCTCCCTTTGAATCATCCAAAGATGAATCTGTGATGGCTTTGGTTTTTTCCATTGCCTTAAGTGATGCGACATCTCCTGAAAGTAATGCTTTCATAAATGCTCTTGTTTCTGCACCCTTAACTTCTTTCTTATCAGCAATTTTTGTATCAATTGCTTTTGCTCTTGCATCTTCTACTCCTTTCATGAACTTGCTTACAATTTCTGCTGATGCTTTTTCAGTCATAGCGGCAATTGCGGCACCTGCCTCCTTTGACAAAAGAGTTTTTAACGCATCTACATCCATTTCTTTTTCTTCAAGAACAGATGCAAATTTTGTTTTCTCTTCAGCAGATAGTTCGATTGTCTTTAAAAAGGCAATCTCTCCGACTGTCAATTCTGCTACTTCTTTTCCTACAATGTTTTCTTTTTTCATAGTAAATTAGTGATTAAATTATTAAATTGATTTCTTCACTCCGAGCAGTTCCCTTATGGCACTGTTCAAAAGTTTTACTGAGACTTTCTTTTGTCCGCCCGTTTTTGCGGGGTGTTCGACCTGTGAACCAACTTTGTTATCGGTTTCCGTGTTGACTTTCAAGACCTCAGTTAGTGTCTTTATCGCCACACGTATGGTTTCTATATTTGATTTCGACAACGTCTCTATCGCCTCCGTCCCGGTGTCGATTGCTTTTTCCTCTAAAGCTTTTACATCTATTCCTTTATTTTTTGCAAGTGCTAATTGATTGGCCGGTATTGGTACTACTGAAACTTCAAGTAATTCGTTTTCTACTAAATATGTAACGTTGGTATCCTGGTCTATCTGATATTTGTTATTCATAAACCCTGCAGAGAACGCACTCAAGAATCCTCCCTTGATAAGTGCGAATGCAGTGGCCGCAAATTCGTATTCGTCAACTGCAAATTGCATCTTCCCGGATAGTTCGTTGTTTCCATCTACTCCGATTGCAAGCATCTTTGCTATTGGGAATGTATCGTGTTGATGAGCCCACATAACGACTGGGTTTTTTAAATAGTTTGCAAGGATCCATCCATTTTGCACGACTACTTCTCCGTGTCTATCTTCATTCTGTGCAGAAAATACTCCCTCCACAATATGATTGACTTCATCGACAGATTTTATTCTGAATGCGAAGTTTTGTTTTTGATTAAGTGATGTAAGTAATGTTTTCATAATATTAGTGTATCATTAAAATTTTTTGTCAACAAGATTTATTCGAGGAATGCTGGACCTATCACACATCTGCAGTTTGGTTCTTGCGGATATTTTAATCCGTTTGAGAATGTGCCCTCGAGCCCCACTATCTCTCCGCCGACTCCTATCACATCTGCATGTTCATCTCTTACTCTTGAGTCTCCGGCGTTGATCCATTCCTTTCCTGTGGCAACTGTTGACTGTTTGAATCCCTCTAATAACCCCTCGTTGTTTGCGGCCGTCGCCTCGGTACGCGCAACAAGTTCGCTCCTATACGTTGGGAATGTGTCATACATCTCGCTGACTCTTTTTGTAAGGTCTGCGATTCCCTCCGCATTTGAAATACCCTCTGAAAGAGTTGATCCCAATTTTTCGAGTGTCGTACTATTTACCGACTCTGCAAAAAACTCGGCTCTCTTTTCTACTAACTTTTGAATCCTTGCTTGTGTCTCATCGAAAGTCTCTGCTGGTGCAATCATTGAAAGTGCATCTTTTGCTGATGCCTTAATAAACTCATCGATGAATGGAGTTATAAACTTTATCGCAACTTTTCCCTCACTTGCTTTGTTGAATATTTCCGTGACTGTTACTGTGACGTCTTTTATTTTCATTCCTCCGATATCTTTTTGTTTTTCTAATTTTGCAAGGACTCTTTCTGATTGTTGTTTGAAAAATTCATCTGTCGCATCTTTTAATTTTACTGATTTGACATCAATTTTTTTATTGATGTAATTTGCGTATGCTGTTTTTGAACCCTCGGTCAAGAACATAGGTGTACCCTTTTTTTCTTTCTTTGATTTTTTATTTTTCTTCTGAGATAACTTTGCTTTTATAATTTTCTCTGCCTCTTCGTATATCTCGAGTTTCTTTTTGAATATTCCACGGCCTTTGAAATTGTAAAGTTTTGGTGCCTCGTTTTTCTTTGCCTCACTTATAAGTTTTTCATTCTTTTTACTGTCAGCAATTATTTCTTCCATAGTAAATCCTTTTGTACCATTCTGTGGAAGTCCTCCAACTGCTGTAAGTGCGATTGACATATAAATACTCCATCCACCGTTTATTGGCGGTCGTCCCTCCATCTGTCTTGCTTCATTTATTAAAAGATAATTATTTTGCAAACCACTTTCGTATTCTTTTATTTCCATGTCTCTATTCTCCGGGGTTGGATCTTCGAAGTCCAACACAAACTCTTCGCCGAAATCCTCGTATGTCATCTCTTCATTGATCTTGTCTACAATTCTTTTTATTTCAGGTTGAATGGTCTCAGATAGGAAAATAAACATAGCAGTTTCGCTATTCGCTCTATTTACGTCGTCTACGATTGCCAACAAGGGCTTTGGAACTTGAAAGGCGACCAGTATGTCGTCTCTTGTGAATCTCATCGATTCGATGTAGTCCATCTCCTTTTGGGATATTGAAATAAGTTGATATTCAAGTCCTCCGTCAAGTACTGCAACTTTTGAACTGTTACCAACTCCTTTGTGTCTTTTATTAAATCCATCTCTGATATCTAATTTCTGTTCTGCAGTCAATTCGCTACCTGAGTTTTTTATTACTGCATCCGGTCTTGCACTATTCAAAAAGAAATCTCTTTGAAATGATGTTGCAAAATCTTCCGTCTGTACTCTTTTTGATGCAGGGTGTAATGGTCCCATTCCTGTATATGCAGAAAGTGGATCAGGATATTTAAAATGTATTATATCTTCCGGCATAAAGTTTGCAGTACTACCATCTGATTTTGAAAATATATATCCCTTTATAAATTCTTTTGCATCAGCGACGATCGTCATCAAGTCTGGTCTTAGGTTCCAAAGTTCTACAACTTGTCCGTTATCATTTCTAACCTTATACCAAAATGCATCGCCAGTACATTTTAAATTTATGATTGTCGTTTCAAAAAACTCCGCCTTTGTTTGGAACGGATTTGGTTTGTATAGTAAGTCAAGGAGTGGGTGATTTATTATTTCCACAGTTTCTCCTTTTGAGTTTGCAACTTTATACATTTCTAAATCTATCGATGCGGTCTTTGTTGCGATTTTATTTATACACGCAAAAACATACAAAGATTTTCTGTATGTTTCAAGCATTCCTGTCTTTGATAGTTCGGGCGAAATCAATCTTGATAAAATATCCAATCCCCCTGACACTGTAGAGGAACCATAATCTTTTTTCTTAAAAATATTTGATAGTATTCCCATTTGAGTTTATTATAGCACCGTAATAAATTGTCAACAAGTTAACAGGTGCTGTTGATAACTTGCATTGACTATTTACTAACATCATACATCATTATCTTGTTGCCGAACAGCATCCCCGTTAGTTTTTCTGGGTTACGTAAAACACAATTGTAAAAGTTCAGAAAAAAACCACCTTGAGCAAGTGGTTTTTTTCTATACCCAACTGACACCTGGCACCGGCATCTTTTTCATCTGCCATGCGATTGATCGTGATAAAACTCTGTCATCATGTTTTCCTTTCGGCGCCTCTGCCTTGTTGTTGTCGTTGTAAATCATGTTTATGAGCTCATCCTGGGCCTCCGGGTATGATTCTATCAAGTCTCCCTTTCGGTACATCTCCTCGAGGTTTGATATCATGATGTTTCTGTTCTCCCCGGTGTTCCATTCCCGGTGTTTCACATGTAACTCTTTCGCCTTTTGAATGTGCGCTACTCCGAGTCCGTTCTTTTCTATCGCAAGAAGTATATTGAACTCCTTACAAATCTTTGCAACCCTGGACCAGAAAACATCTATCGGGTCCGTGCATGTGATCTCGAATATGACTGCCGACTTTCCGGTATCCATATCTGAATCAATGACTGAGAAACAATGATTGTCTCCTCCCTCGTTTCCCTCTGCACAGTCTACCGCTCCGTATAATCTTTTCTTTTTAAATGCAATTTTCTTTTCATTGTCCCATTTATTTCGTATGCACCATGCATCGAAATCATCCAGTCTGATTTTTCTACTCGTATCAAGTATCACTCCCGAGAATACAGTCCTGCCAGTCTTTAAGAAACAACTGACATCGTCCTCCGGGTATTCCTGATAAAAGTTTTGTCCCTTGTCCCATATTTTATATCGTCTCCATTTGAGCATGCCGACTGTTACATCGATATCCCATTCTTCCTTTGCTCTTTTTAAAAGTCTTTTTTCTTCTTCTGTAATTATTTTATTAAAATCTTCATCACTCATCTTGACCATTTCCTGCACGCTCACGGAAAGCCCGGCGCGTTCTTTTTCATTAAAATGTGTCACATCAAATTCATCGTTCATAAACCAAGGTATAAAAATTGGAGTGTAAGATGATAGTCCTGCTTTTGCTTTTTGCCATCTATCGTAAAACTCTCCACGTCCGTTCGGTGTAGTCTCAACATCTATCTGTCCGAACTCTGTTGCCTCTTCGATACCATTTAAAATTCTTTCAAGTTCTGCATAAAACGCGGCCTCAGATAAATGCGCCCGGTCGATTGTATCTCCACGGCCAAATGCTTTTGATCCTGCAGTACCTACGAAGTATGAGCTGTTCGTTCTTGGAAATCCTATCTCGGTCTTTGAGTTTATTGATATCGTTGGCTTGGGTTCCATGTTCTCTGCAAACGCTCTCACGCTCGCAAAAAGTCTCTTAGTCGCCTCCTTTTCGTGAGAAATGATAACCGCATTGGTTGGCTTTCTCAAGCAGTCTACAGTCTGATCTGCATCTATAATTTTACTTAGTCCCCCCTGGCGAAACTTGAGTATCAGATTTCGTCTCGTTCTTTTCATCCAGTAATAAAGTTGCACCCGGTTCAATACGAACGGGACCGTCTGTCCCCTCTTGTTTCTTATCTTGAAGTTCCTCTCTATTATTGTCCTTGAGTTCCACTCCTGTTTTTGTTGTGTCGATGATTTCATATAATTCATTTGTGTCTTTCCATTCTCCCTCTAATATTAAATCCTCTATACTTTTTTCTCCGGCTTTCGGAGCCACGACCTTTATTTTCGGCATGTAGAGAGGATGTCTCCTATCTAAAAAATATCTGATTGCGCTCACGTCTCCTTTTAATACTGCCTGATTGAGTTGCTGTTCTACATCATTCAATTTGTCTTCAAAACTTGCCCTTATTTTTTGATTAAAAACTGGGTCTCTTTTTAACCATTCATAGTATGTATCCCTACTGATATCTACCTTGTCGCATGTCGCTCCTATTGAGCCAAGTGTTTTCTTGTAGAATGTAATAAACAAGTCTTTTTTTACTCTCGTTCTCTCTTGCTCTTTCTGTTCCGGGGTTGTAATGTTTGAGCCATCTAATAACTCTTTTTTGTCGGATTTTGTCGGATTTAGTAAGTCATTTTTAACCCCAGTGTCTGCTGAGGTTTTAACTGCGTATGTCATTGTCTTTTCTATTTTGCTCATTGCCTTGAATCAATTAAATAACTATTTTCTCCTTGATTGTTTACCCTGAAACCTGTGCTTTTTAATTCATCCCTGATTCTGTCTGACACTATGTAATCTTTCAGTCTCCTTGCCTCTACATATTTCTGAAACAACCTATCTGCATTTTCTCTTCTCTCTTTTAGTATCATCTCTATCCTTTCCTTGTTTGCCTTTACGTATTCATCTGCTTTTCTCCGGGCATTTATATTATGCGGGATGTTTTTGATATCTCTTATTTTATTCAACCACCACCATTTTGTGAAATACCATTGTATTCTCATGTGGCCCACTTGGGAATCGAACCCATTATCTCCCGTTTACAGTCCCAAGGTCGTTGGGCGGGTGCTCTTGATACAGTTGGGCGCTTATCTTCCTTAGGTGGAGGGGGCGTTTTAAACTCCCTATTCACTACCACTGAATCGTTACCATTGAGCTACTGGGCCATATTATTTTACCTCCGCCCTGCACTTCTTACAAATACCTTGCTTAGTTTTCCTATCTCTTTTGCATTTGATACATCTCATATTCTTCGTCCGTGTGATTTTTCTAAATAAAATCTTGACTCCATTTCTACATATGCATCAAGTATAAATCTATCCATTTTATAAACTGAAAGCATATATAGTTTTGGTATTATTCCCTCAACACTGATTGTGTACTTTAAAAGTTCGTCAACTACTTTTCCACTCCAGTCTTTTACATGTTCCGGGTTTTTTATAGTCTCTATTTTTTCTACTGTGTAATTTGGTACTATCATTTGTTTGTTTTAAAAAATGCTCGAGCAAATCCCTCAGGGGTTATTGCTCTTACTGCGGCACGTCTTTCGCCCGTCGACTTCAAGCGTTCTTTTATGTATTCCGGGATAACTGGATTGGTCCATCTTCGGTCTATTTCTGCATGGTCCACATCCGGCTTTATTTTTACTGTTGGCGTTGGATAGTTGAAGTGTCCCCATATGTCCGTTGACTTCACATGGTATCCGCCAAATTGCCATTGATAAAATCTGAATGTTGGCTTTCCTATAAATCTTCTTAGATGCCCGGTTGGATTTTCCATGGCCCAGAATTTCAAGCCCCCCCCTATGACACATGCGCGTATGATCTGCTCACATGCTGATATTATCTCCATTGCGCCTTTATAATCTCTCGGAGTCTTTGCTGTCGTCCGGGCGAATGAGAATTGCGTACAAGGTGGCGCGGCCAGGATTCCGTAAACGTCTTTAATTTTTATATGTGATTCGTGATATTTATTTTCAGGCCTACCAGTGAATATTATCTTGTTTTTTTCTATGTATGTTTCAAGGATATTAAAATCCGGTAGTGTAATGTTTATCACTTTATATCCGGCATCTTCGTATGGTTTGCTCCATGCTCCTGTGCCACCGCATAAATCTAAAATGATTTTTTTCTTCATATCTTTACTGCTTTCTCTCCCGTGAGTTTCTCCCATCGGTTGATTATTACTTGAACGTACTGCGGATCCAGTTCCATGCCATGACAGATTCGACCTGTTTCTTGTGCGGCAATCAACGTGCTACCGGACCCGAGGAAAGTATCAAGTACGATTCCACCCCTCAAGCTCGATGCTTTTATTCCTTTCGCACATAACTTAAGTGGTTTCATTGTAGGATGTTCGGCGGATTTTGTTGGTTTGTTTTCATGCCATATATCTACGCTATCATTTTTTCTGCAAACTTTTCCCTCTACTTGGCCTTTGAGTTTCAAATGATACCCGCCGATTTTTATTGTGGTCTCTACTCCGTCATACTGCGGTTTCATTTTCTGTAAGTTCTCCCATACGTTGCCCTCGTCTCTCATCCCGGCGAAGTAATGATTTACCAAGTCTCCATTCCATCCGTAAAGTATCGGCTCATATTGATTCTGCCAGTCTGATCGTGAAAGTGTGAATGTGTTTTTTACCCATATGATAAAACTCTGCCAGTGTCCGCCGTTCTTTTCGAATACGTCTTTGAGTGAGGCAAGTTCCTTACTCGACATGCAAATGTAAAATGCTCCTACTGTGTTGTCGAGCAAATTCTTTATTGCTCTATCCATAAAAGTATAGAATTGCTCTGTGCTCATCTTGTCGTTCTTGATGCCCTCGCGCTTGTTTTGATTCTCCGAGTTCATTGATCCTTGATAGTCGACGTTGTAAGGCGGATCTGTAAAAACCATGTTTGCTTTTACCCCCCCCATGAGTTTTTTTACATCTTCTTCTTTAGTTGCATCTCCGCACATGATCGTGTGTTCTCCGAGTTTGTACATCTCTCCGTACTGTATTTTTGTACCGGATGTTTTTACAAGTTCGGTTTCCAAATCAAAATCTTTGTCCTCGACGTTCACACCATCGAATATGTCTGTGAGTTCTTCCTTACTGAATCCTACGCCCTCGAGCAGTTCCGGGTCCCATTCCAAAAGTTTTGAGTCATCCCATTCTCCGGTATTTTTATTCAAGCGAATGTTGAGTCTCATCTCTTCTTCGAGATTCAAATTTCTTGATGGTACACGCACGTCGATTTCTTCAATCTGTAAGTCTGCATATATTGAAACTCTTTGATGTCCTCCGATGAGTTTGTTGTCGGTGTTTATTACTACTGGTTCGACTTCTGAAAATTCTTTGATTGATGCTATCAAGTCCGCCCGGGCTTTCTCGGATAGTTTTCTTGGGTTGTATTCTGCAGGAATGAGGTCAACAACTTTTCTTTTTTCTGTTCGCCAGGTTATCTTCATTTTTATTTGATTTTTAATAGTTGCTTAAGCAATCCGATTGTAGTGTTGAGCGCATCCATAACTTTTGTTTGCAAAAATGTGACTGCTTTTTCTACGACTCCGATTCTTGTTTCTACCGCCTGGACTTTTATATCCGTGTTGGTTATTTGACTCTGCAAAGCACTCACAGTTTCTATCTGTGGTTGTAAATTTTGCACGTTGTTGATCTGCGCTTGCAGTTGTCCGTTCAATGTTTTTAAATCATCTATCTGCTTTTGCATTGCAGACATCTGCCCATTGATTACGTTTACACTTGTTAGGAGTTGGTCGATGGTCCCGGCATGTGCTGTGCCTGTCATCAAAAACGTTAATAAAACTATTACGCCAGTTATTTTTTTCATGATTTTTGTTTGATAATTAACCTTTACTAATATCCTTATTATATACCCTTTCATATAGGAAGTCTACTCAGTCAAGTTTCCACAAACCCCTTAGTTTTGGCTCGTCTTTTAGTTCCTCAATTACGTCTGCAGTGATGATGTCTCCTGGGTTAAATGTCTTGGACCCGTGTATAAATGTTTTGATTGCGTGATATCTCATTTTTTGCATACTACGTCCGGGAAGTGTCCACTCTCCTTGGCCCTCATCCATTTCGAACACTGATGGCTTTGTAAATTTCCTACCTACCCATTCTCTAAAATCATCCTCGGCCACCAGTCCGTCGTTTATCGACATGATCTCCCGATTCTCTTTTACTTGATATGCAAATTCTGCGATATTCATCGCTTTAAAATCTATTACTTCTTTTGGTTCAAGATGCATCATGTTTCCATAGCAACTTCGAAGTGAGAACGCTCTACTACTATTTTCTTCTAACATTCCCATAACTGTGAGTAATTTTTCTTTGTTGAATACCATTGGCGCATGTATTTCAAAATCTATCGGGTCCTCGAATCCGAGACTAAATAATTTATTTTTTGTATCTATAAGCGACTTGTAATAGTATCCACTTTTTGATGGATGTTTTTCTATCATGTCTCTCATCATTCCGCGACTATAATTTTCTACTACATCAATCTGTTTTAAAAAGAAAAAGTCATCATTCATCAATACAAAATTTTCGCTTATTCTTTTGTCCATACATGCGATCTTATACTTCTTCCTGGCGTTCATGAGTTTGTTTGGAAATGGGTCATCTGCTTTAATGTGAATCACTCCTGTCATCCACTCCGGCTTTTCTCCTATTATAAAAATGTGTCTATAATTAAAATATCTTTCTACACTTCGAAGTGAGAACCGAATTTCATTGTCGGCCCATCGACTCCCTTTTCCTAATATATAAACTAAGTCTATTTTTTCCATGGTAATGCTTTTATTAAATTCTCTTGTATCTCTGCAAGATTTTTTATCGGTTCAATGTCAGTAAAATATTTCTGCTCGGCTCTTCCGGTACCGAGAAAATAGTCCTGAAATTTGAACTCTCCGCCAATAATGTTATCACTGTATTTTGACCATACTGCCGGGATCCCGTATGCCTCTGCAATTATTATCCCGTGCAAACTTGATGATATTATTTTCTCACAAGATAGAATTTCGTCAATCACATTTTTCCAGTTTGTCTGTATGTCTATGAAGTGTTCTCCCTCTTTTACTGGCGCGATTTTTTTATCTACGTAGTGGGGAAGTATCCCGACTTTATATTTCTTTTCAATCTTTGGATTGTATATAAGTGGCAACAGTAATGCAGGATCTCCGTACACTTCCGGCACGACTGCATTCGATATCAATGCCCTTGTCCTTGGCCCACGTACTGCGAGAAACTTCACGCCTGGTCTTGCTACTATTTTTTTATTACGTATGCATCCTGTTCCCCACACAAAATCATTTCTTCTTAGTGCTGACATCACACTTCCGACTGCCAACAATTTCCCGGTTTCTTTTCTTCCGCATAGTTCTACTGGTATTCCAAAATGCTCGAGTATTGGTTTGCTCAATGTGTCTCCTACGTTGTTATTCAAATCATCTAAAAAAAATGTTTTCATGAGCTTTTTCTACCTTGAAGATGTCTAATCGTTGCAGGATAATTTTGTCCTCCATATTGGCAACCTATCAATTCTTTCTTCGTTAAGTTTCCCTCGATGCCTCTTGATCCGGGGAGCAGTCCTATTCGTTCCATTAAATTTTCGAGATAATATTTTCTATCGATGATGTGCGGATTGTTGCTCAAGTTGTCTGTCTCGCAATACTTCATTCCGTTGCATTCTTTTTCTTCCATCTTAGTTTGCCATTTCATAAGTTCCGGCACGATTTTGTTTTCGTGTTTGCTGAATCTAAAATGATACAGTCCTTTTTCTTTCATGACTTCTATGATTTCGTTGAGTGAATGTTTTATCAGGTCACTATGAAATTCCCAATCGTGCTCGAGTTGAAAAAGATAATCGGCATCTGATTCGCGTATTGATTTTATATATCCGTCTGACAGACTTTCTGTTGCAATTATTTCGCATTTGAATTGTCTCACAAGATTTCTCCTGTATTCAGCATGGTTCCTTACGTTTGGATGTGGATCAAGATATATTTTCATCGATACCTGCCCGAATGTTTTTACAAACGACTCATATGTCGCTTTTATTATTTCTATTTTTGGCGCCGACTTTGTGGCGTTTGAAAAAATTGATAGTTCGATTTTCATATCTCTTTGTCGCTTGATTTTATTTTAGTCGAGTCATTCTTTCCGTGAATCGCCATCATCACAAATCCCTCCGGGACCACTATAACTTTTTGCGCAACCATTGGCATTCTCAAGTGGCTTGTATGGTATGCAAATTTATAATCATCGAGGTTCGGTTGATAAAAAGCAAAAATTGGACTGCCTCTTTTTTCACTGTACTGGTCCATCTTGTATTTTTTCTTTGTAAAAATATCAAATTTTACAGGTTGAAAACTCATCTGTATTGATTCCTGGCCGACAGATAATTTTGTGACTTCTTCCACAAAGTTTGGCTCGATTAAGTCATCGCTATCGAGTCCCATTTGCACATTGTATTTTTCAAGTCCGGCAACATTTTCCCATGCAGTATAATCTATGAATAAATGTGAATCTCTTTTTTTGTATTCTGCCTGGAATATTTTTATTTTGGGACTTAGTGATTTGAATATTTCCTCATGGTGCTTTTCACACCATATTGCTATATCAAAATTCTGATCTGTCTGTGCGAGTATTCTTGGTAATACTTCCTTTTTAAAAAATTCAAAGCGCCACTCGAATTGTGGATTGTCTTTTGCATAATGAAATCTTATAACGAAAGTTTTTGTCATTTTTCTTTTTTATGATTTACTACAACCGCTTTTATTACAGCAATGTATGTTTCAACAGATTCAATCGGAATAGAAATTGTATCATATTCATGTTCAGTTTTTCCGATTTCTCCAACCCGTATCTCTATACACTCATTTGATCCATGCACCATCGCTGAAACTTCCTGATAGCCACCGAGATATGGATTTCTTTGTGTAAATTTTATATTCATTATTTTTTTATATTTATAAAAAACCCAAGCGCCCATATCCACAAGTCCATTGGTATATATTTTGGTTTTGGTTTTATAATTTTTGCATTCTCTACAACAAATTTATGGAAGTCCTGGCGACTCTCTTCCATCTGATCTCTCAATATTCTTCTTGCTCTTTTTTCTTGGCTTTGGCTCATGATTTTTTTATTATAAATTTTCCTTTAAAACTTTCTCTTATTTTTGCGAGGTTATCATTTATCTTTTTTTGCTCCTCCGGTGTCCTGGTCTCGCGTGTATCTTTTTCTGCAGGTGTAAGTGGTCTACTTGGTTGTTGCACTATTTTTCTTCTCTTCTCCGGGTGTTTTTCCAAGTCGCCTTTGATGAAGTTCATAAGTGCGGCTTTATAGTTAGTGTACTTCTTTCCTTTGGATTCGCAATATGTGATCACGTTGTCCGCATTCGATAGCACAGTTCTTTTATCGACCGAGTATTTTTCCATGATCTCTTTCATATCCTCGTCTGATATTTTTTTCAACCATTCCATCGAGTTATATGATTTTAGTTCTTTTGGAATTGCAGGGACTTTTCCGATGAAGTTTTCTTCAGGATTTTGTTTCAAAAAGTTTCCGATGACTTCAATCGTTCGCTCGTAATTCACTCGGAAATGTACTGTTGGCGGTGTACCTCGTACTTCGCTATCAAGTATTCCAAGTTTCATTCCGAGTTCCCTGGCAGTTTCGATTTCTTTTCTACTCATTCCAAGTTCATCGTATAATTCCTGTCGAGATTTATAAATCCAACCATTCGGGTCTTTGGTTTTGTCTTTCCAATATTCTATTTGTCCCCATAACACCGCAAGTTTCACTGACCCAGTGGCCTTTGCAATAATTCCGTGGTATGAAGTTGATCTCCTTATAAGAGATTTAATGATCGCCAGCTCATTCATAATTTTTTGTTTTCTCTATTTTATCATTTTGTAAAAAAACTTCCTATCAATTTCTGTTCGCAACCTGTTGATTACTGATACTCAACTTCGTTTGGTTCCGGGATCACGAGTCCCATTTCGCAAATCTTTCCCGGTGTTGCGGCCCACATTCTGACTCTCTGACAGTACTCTGCAAATTCTCCGCCACTCATCTCGCTCGTTCCTATTGGGATAACTGTCTTGTCCGGCATTCCTTTGACGTTTCCTACGGCAATTTGGGCCCAACCGTGCACGTTGTCGAGGTCGAGTTCTCCTATCTCATCCGCGATTATTTTGTACACGACTCCCCACAGATATCCGTTGAAGTTCGTCTCTTCGTCAGGTAGTCCTGATGTTCGTCTTTTATATTTCGGCCCGACTGTTATCTCAAGTTCTTTTCCGTCTTTGAATTTCTGCATGTATGCATCGTATCCTTGCTTTTCTCCTGGTAGAAAAACCATCTTGCCTCCTATTGCTTTTCCGTAAAATTTAGGTTTGAGTGCCATGATTTTATATTTCTACTTCTACTAAAAAATAGTGCCATACTAACCAACAATCACACAACTTTTCATTATTTTTATCCAAGAACTGTTCTTGTTTCACAGTTGAAAGATAAATTGCACCCTCTGGTATTTCTTGCCCTGTTCCATACTTGAAAACTTTTTTTACTTTTTTCATATATATTTTGCGATTATTTTTTCTCTGACCTTTTTCTTATCGTACTTTGAATTGAGATATGCCCGGTGCTTTATCAGGTCAAGACATTTGCTATATTTTTTCAATGTCTCATCTGTTGCTCTGTTCAGCATAACCCAGTTAATCAAGTCTCTTACTTCACTTATTTTTTCTTTGTCGTGGATTTCTTTCAGTAGTGGAAGTATGCACCACTTTTCATTCAGTCTGCCTTTATTTCCGTACTGGTATGTTATGAATCCGTGGTGCCACTCGATTTTATTTTTTGGACTTCGGATCTTCCCGGTTATACAACATGCTTGATAAAATTGGTCTTGTTCCATTTCATCTCTCAGACTTTTTGGTATTGGTTTTGTGAGACTCATATTCGTCCATCATTTTTAATAATTTCTAAATCAATCAATGTTTCTCCAACTGTATCAAACAGTCCCAAGTCATCCATCTCATCATACTTTCTACATGCCTCAATCACTTCTTCTTGATTGTCTAACAATCTTTTTATATCGTATTTTCCTGCCATATATCCGAGTGCAAAAACATCATCATGTGTAAGAAAATAATCTTTTTCGTATGCTTTTTTACTTATCTTTCTCAAATCATTATACAATTCTTGTTTTGTACATCTATTTTTTTTCATGTTTTGCTTTATCAATTATCTCTATAAAATCTTTCATGTGCAACCAGTTTGTTTTTTTGAAATGTTCCATGACCTGTTCGATGACACTCATGTTTATTTCAATCTTTTTTACCAATTCCAACTGTTCTTTTTCGTTCATAGAAGTTTCGCTTGAAGTGTGTCAAACATCTCGACCGCTTTTTCCATTCCCCTTACTGCCTCAAGTATCTTCACTGCACGTCCGCGCAATGCCTCCGTGTTTTCTATGAGTTCCGATTTTGTTGTTGCGTACCAGTATCCTCCGGTGTCTGAAAGTATTGGATATCCCATTTGTCTGAGTGAGTTTATTACGTGTCTGAGTCCGGCGCCTTTTTTACTTACTGGATCCGCAACTTGTATCTGTGATCTGATTCCTCCGTCGTATATTTTATTTTTTGCATCGTGTTTTCGGATTATTCCGAGCACGATTTCTTCTGTCTCTGTCATGATTTTAAATCTTCTTTAATTACTTGATAAATTTCTTGCGACCATTTTTTGATATCAATGTCTATGCTTTTTTTTATTCCCGCTATAAGAACTTCTCCGACTCCGATGCCTTTTAAAAACTCTGTCGAGTCGGTGTTCTTTTTTAGGATGAGATATATTTTATTCAACATCCGCATCTCGTTTAGTTCTTGTTTCATAGCAATTCTTTTTCGGTTATTTCTTCTATCCGGGCCCACGCTTTTTTCATGCGTACGAGCATGTTCAGCACTTGGCTCATGGTTCTGACTGTCTTGTACCTCTTTATCTCTCCTGTAGCCCTTAATTTTGAGTCTAACGACTCCATGTTCTCCTTTTCGGTCTCTATGTGCACCAGTTCGATATCTTGAGGTATTTTGCCCGTTTTCAAGAACATACCTGTCGTGTAAAAAGTTACCTGTCCATTGTTATCTACTTTCTTCTGACTCCATGCCTCCTGACCAGTCTTGTACTCTTTGAATGCCGACATATCTTTTTTCATCGTGTCCGGCCTGCAATGTATCTGTATTATTTTTTTTCCTACTTTGAGATCTGCCGTAAATGGTTGATCCATGATTTCAAACTTTGGAATCCTCTCGATTGTGAGGTCAAGCATGATGTCTCCGCTTGCCTCACTTGTTTCGAGTGAATCTGCCATAACTTTTCCAAAGGCCATACCACGATTGATCCTATTTCTTTTTCCATAGATGTACTGCTCGATCCATTTCTCCTCGCTCCTTTCGAGCAGATCCATACTACTCCATGATAAATATTCCCTTGGTGACATGATTATTTTTTATTTAGTTCCTCTATTTTCTTGTCGATAGTTTCTGAAAATTGTTTTTTCTGCTCATCCGTATATTTATCTGACTTCATCATTTTTTCTTTATATGATGAAAGTTCTTCCGGCTTACATTTTTCAATTGCATTTAAAACAAAATCAAATCCTTTCTTTTGCTTTTCTGCATCATCTCGTTGTTGGTTCGAATTGTCCATCTCTTCCTGCGCATACATTCCACTCAATAGTTTTGGAAATGCTTTGCGAAGTGCTAATGCCTCAGCACATTTTCCAAGCATCAAGAATGGTCTAATGTGCCACTGAAAACCCATCTTTGCTCCTGGATAATATTCACTCCATCTTGCTGTGGCCGTGAACTCACATCTTTGTCCACCCACCATTTTAAATACTGAAACAGTTGCCTTTGTTGGTACACTCAACATCTTTCCCTCTTTTGTATCGAGTTTTATTTTATCCTCTCCTACAAAGACAGCATCATTATTTCCTGCATAGTTTCCACTCTCTTCTGCTATCGCTCTCAATCCATCTATCGATACTTGAATTGTTCTGACTTCTTTTCCAGTCTTGTTATCCCATCTTGGCACTAAAAATACCTGCTTTAAAAATGGGTTTAATTTTGCTCCCGCACATACCTGTAAAAACATTTTCAACTCATCATCCGATGCGCCTTTTGCAATTGTATTTTTTATAAGATCCAATTGTGCCTTGTTTAATTTTTGGAATACTTCACTTGGTGCGATCTCTTTTGATTCTATAACTTTTACAATCTGAGTTTTCGTTTCCTCATTCACTTCTTCCTGCTTAACCACCTTTGGTTTTTTTTCTTTTTTTATTTCAACCATGTTATTGTTTTGGTTCTGATAATCTTTTTATTGCCTCGGCCTTTAATGCTTTTACTATTGGACTATCCTTTGCCTCGATACTCGCATACTTTGCTATCGCATGAATAAGTCTGACACTTTCCATTTGTGCAATTATAACTACCTCTCCCTTTTCGTTTGTATAAGTTTCCATGATTTTTATCTTGACCCGGCGCTTGTCTCCTCCGAGATCACTACTCCCGGAATTTGTTCGAGACCGCCCTTGTCTCTTAATAATGCCTCTCTTCTAACTCTCACTTCGTCGATAACCCAATAGATGTCCGGTATAAGTTCCGGGTTTACTATCGTCGCCTTTTTAACTTTGGCAAAACTTAGTTTAGAATTGTTGTCTGTTCTGACAGTCTTCTGAACTTCGGGTAGTGCCTCAATTTTGGTCATCGCCGTCTCCGTCTTAATATATCCTGACTCGGCTTTTTTAGCTATCTTATCTTCTTCGATTTTTCTTTCTTTCTCAATTTTGTCGTGGTACTTTACCGCTCTGTCTTTCAAAGTGATTTCTGCATTCTCACACATCTTGATGTATGGGTCGTAATCTGTTTTTGCAGTTTCTATGATCGCCTTGGCCGGTGCCACGTACTCATCCTTTTTTTGCTTGATAAACTTCCCGAGCATTTTTACTTCCTTGATTTTGTCCGCCACAAGTTCCATGCTCTTGTCATCCACAACCTGAAACTTTTCGAGCATCTTGCTCATTCCCTCGGCCTTGGTTTTTATAACCGATAGACCTTTTTCTTCTGCCATGATTTTTAAAAAATTAAACTTTGATAAATTCGACTATCCCTGTATCTTTCCGATGAGCGCCTCTGTCTCTAAAAATGAATGTTTTACTTCATCTCTTGCTACGCTCAATGATTCACTGCTCTTCATCATCTTTTTAAGTTGCACTTTGTAAAGTTGCAATCCCATTATGATGATTCCAATTTCTTTCGCACTAAATTTCTTAGGCATGATTTTTTTTATTGGTTTGATAAATTCGACCTTTTCTATGTCCTAATTATACCGCTACGTTTATACAAAGCTACTGAGTTGTCCACAGTTAAAAACGTGGGTCTTTTATGGTCTCTTTCTTAAATGCTCCGTGATCGTAACCCCACAATTCGCTCGGTATGAATAGGTC
>Ga0265322_10000129_pt1 | contig 35231 bp, 18 predicted proteins | sample 41222metaG_FD_193584 | JGI IMG/M metagenome (GOLD analysis project Ga0265322, IMG submission 193584) | Rhizosphere microbial communities from Carex aquatilis grown in University of Washington, Seatle, WA, United States - 4-12-22 metaG | ecosystem: Host-associated > Plants > Roots > Rhizosphere...
GAATGCTGTCTGGAGTCGTTTGTTTACTCTGAATCCCGAGTCGGCAATTGCAATAGCGGGTGCGATCACTTTCTCCAGCGATAATCTTCCGAATTTTTCTTCTGCCATGATGAGTCCGTCGACATTTCCCGGGATGCCGGACGATAATCCTCCAACCAGACTTTTGCCGGAATTTAAATTTCCGAGACTATCAAGGTACATGGCAGATGTTGCCGCAGCGGGAGCCGTTTCTCTGGCATCGATCGCATAATTTTTTCCGTTCAAATGAATTAAATAGTAACCGCCCCCGCCGAGATTGCCGGCTTGCGGGTATGTTACTGCCAGCGTGAAGCCGACCGCCACAGCCGCGTCGATCGCATTTCCGCCTTCTTTCAGGATTTCCACCCCGACATGAGTTGCCAGAGAATCCGATGAAGAAACCATGCCATTTGTTCCGAAGGCAGGTTTGATTCTGGAGACTTGAGCAAAATTTGATGCTGTTGCGATCATGACTGCAATCAGAATTCCGACTGCCATCCTGCTCCATGCCGCTGAACATTTTCTGCCAACAGTGAATTTCATGTTAATCTCTTTTTTGGCGAATGGTGATTTGATCTTTGACGTCGTTTCCATTTTCGTTCTGTTTGATGTGTTGAATTGTCGAGTATGATAAGGAATGCGATGATGTGAAGCAAATAAATGGAAATATCTAACCGGTATGCCGGATGACATCAAGAGAAGACGTTGAGCCGGGTTTTAACGCAGGAGATTTTTATGAAACTTTACAGTAATTCCGATATTCTCAAAAGCACAATCCTCGTTGTATCAATTCGAGAAAGTAAAATTATTCCTTTCCGATTTCTTCCTGATTGGCTTTATTCGTATCACGGTTATGGGATATTTCATATTCTAATTCCGGGTCGATTTTCTGCTGCTCTATTTTCCGTTCGCGTTCCATCAATTCGTCATGGTGTGATTGTAAATAGTCGAGATGTTTTTTACCGTATGATGCGCGCGTAATTAATACGAATAGCACGGGAACAATTAAAATGGCAAGTGTCGATGCCGCCAGCATACCACCGAGAACGGTAAATCCGATCGTATTTCTTGCCACCGCTCCTGCGCCGGTAGCAAATGCGAGTGGCAAAACCCCGAGGATAAACGCCATCGACGTCATGATGATCGGGCGTAATCGTAAACGAACGGCTTCCAGAGTCGATTGAATAAGTTCTTCTCCGCGATCAACCCGCATTTTCGCAAATTCCACAATGAGGATGGCATTTTTTGCCGAGAGCCCGATGAGTGTTATCAGTCCGATCTGAGCGTACACATTATTGGTGAGTCTCGGCAAGCAGATGAGCATCAGGATGGCGCCGAATGCGCTGATCGGTACCGGAAGCATGACAGTGAGAGGAACAGACCAGCTTTCATACAGTGCCGCCAGAAAAAGAAAGACGAATGTGATGGAAAAAATGAAGATATAGATTGTGACCGATCCTGCTTTTATTTCCTCGTAGCTCAATCCTGAAAATTCATACGTATAACCGTGGGGCAGGGCTTTTTCTGCGGTCGCTTTCAGCGCATCTATTCCTTCTCCGGTACTGTAACCGGGTGGCGTAGATCCGTCAACTTCCGCAGAGCGGAAAATATTGAAATGGGTTATCAACGGCGGCGCTTCCGTTGCTTTATACGTGATGATCGTGCTGAGCGGAACCATGGTGCCCTGCTGGTTTCGCACATAGTATTTATTGAGATCCGATATCAATGCTCGATATGTCGTGTCTGCCTGTATCACGACATGGTATGTCCGGTCGTACAGTGTGAAATTATTAACAAACAAACTTCCCATGTATGCTTGCATTGTCGTAAAGACGTCAGAAATATTGACGCCCAGTTTTTCGCATTTCTCCCGATCGACAGTAAGATCATAGCTGGGAGTGTGAGCGCCGTAATACGAGAATGCCGTCGATATTGCCGGATTCTTGTGGGCTTCAGCGACAAATTTTTTAACGACACTTTCAAATGCATGTACATCGTCGCCGGTACTGCCTTGCTCGATTTGCATGCTGAATCCGGCGGCTTGCCCGATGCCGCGGATCGGTGGAGGCGGGATCACGACAATATTCGCATTGTCGATCCCCGCGGCGGCAATCCGTTTTCTCAATACATCCATAATGCCCGGAATCTGTTCTTCCGGTTTTTGCCGCAATTCCCACGGCTTCAACATGCAAAAAATACTGCCGGAATTGGACGTCGTACCGGAATTTAAAATATTCAATCCGGATAGCGCGGAATAGTGATTCACGCCGGGTGTTGAACCGACAATCTCCATAAGTTTGGTCATGACCCCGACGGATTGCGCGGTTGAAGAACCCTCCGACATTTGGTACGTAATATAGAGCCGGCCTTCATCTTCCGCAGGAATAAAACCCGACGGTTTTTTCTTGAACAAAAAAACAGTACCGATACAAATGCAAAGAAGTATAATGATGACAAATCGTGACGCCTTGATGCTGCGCTTGACCGTTTTGACATAATCGTTTGTCATTTTCTCGAACCAGAGATTGAAACGATTGTAAAATATCCTGTCGATCCATCGCGGCTTCTTGCTGTCGTGAGGTTTGAGTAACAGTGAGCATAGCGCCGGTGTCAATGACAATGCAATGAACGCAGATAACATTACCGAGATTGCAATAGTGATGGCGAACTGCTGGTACAAGCGCCCGACGATACCCGGTATGAATCCGACCGGAACAAAAACCGATGCCAGTATCAACGCAATTGCCACCACCGGAGCGGAGATATCTTTCATCGCTCTATAGGTAGCTTCCTTTGCCGATAGGTGATGTTCGTCGATGTAATGCTGTACGGCTTCGACAACAATGATGGCATCGTCGACAACAATCCCGATGGCGAGCACAAATCCGAACATGGTCAGCGTGTTAATCGTAAATCCCATCGGTATAAAAAAACAGAATGTACCCAGGATCGAGACGGGAATCGCAAGAATCGGGATAAGTGTCGATCGCAGGTTTTGTAAAAATAGAAAGACCACGATTGCGACAAGGCCGAGCGCTTTCAACAACGTTTCCAGAACTTCTTGCATGGAAACTTTGATGATCGTAATGGACTCAAAAGGAACGGCATAATCGACATCCGCAGGAAACGATTTTTTCAGTTCCTCTAATTTCGCGTAAACATTATTTGCCGTTTCCAGAGCATTACTTCCCGGTGTCTGGTAGATAAACAAGAACGACGCCCGCTTCCCGTCGACAAATGAATTGCTGGAAAAAGTGAATTTTCCGAGTTCTACTCTTGCCACATCTTTCAAATAGACCATCTCGCCGGTCGACGGGATATTCTTGACGATGACATTTTCGAAATCAACGGCTTTTTTTAACTGACCGTTGACAAGAATCCCCAGTTCGAACGGTTGAGAATTTTGTTGAGGCGGTGCGCCCGCCGATCCCGCTGCCACTTGAACGTTTTGCGCGTTCAAAGCGGAGACAATATCCTGCGGGGTGAGATTGTGTGCCGCCATTTTCTCCGGATTCATCCAGACACGCATGCTGAAATTATCCGCGCGTGCAGTGATATCCCCGACGCCCGCTACACGGAGCAATGCATCCTCGATAAAAACATTGGTGTAGTTATCGAGGAATGTGATATTGTGGGTTCCCTTCGGCGAGAAGATTGCGACTTGCATGAGCATGCTCGGATTGCGCGCGCGTACGGTGAGTCCAAGGCGACTGACAACCGACGGTAACGATGGAGTAGCAATCCCGACGCGGTTCTGAACATTCAATGCGGCAATATGAACATTGGTTCCGACATTAAATGTTACGCTGAGGTTCATTGCACCGGTGTTGGTGTTCGTGCTTTGCATGTATTCCATCCCCGGCGTACCATTGACCTGCTCTTCAATGGGAGTCGCAACCGTTTGTTCCACCGTTTGGGCATCAGCTCCCGTATACTGTCCGCTGACGGAAACACCGGGCGGTGTTATGTTCGGATATTGATCGACGGCAAGGTTTAAAATACAAATGATACCCGAGATCATCAGCACGATCGATATGACGATTGCGGTAACCGGCCTTTTGATGAATGTATTAGCGATCATTCCTGAAAAGACTTATGCAGTTCTCGGGATCTGTGCAAATCGTATTCCAATTCCGGGTCGATATTTTGTTCTTCTACCCGTTTTGCTTTTTCCATCAATTCGTCGTGATGGTCGCGAAGATAGCTCAGTTTCTCTTTGCCGTACGACAGTCGAGTGATAATAACAAAGAGTACCGGAACGATGAAGATAGCGAGAGTTGTTGCTGCGAGCATGCCGCCGAGAACTGTAAACCCGATTGTCCGGCGTGCGATAGCTCCGGCCCCCGATGCGAATACGAGCGGTAAGACACCGAGAATGAATGCGAGGGATGTCATAACGATAGGCCGCAAACGCAATCGGACGGCGTCCATAGTAGACTGGATAAGTTCTTCACCGCGATCGACCCGCACTTTTGCAAATTCTACGATCAGGATAGCGTTCTTGGCAGCAAGCCCGATGAGTGTAATGAGACCGATCTGTGCATAGACATTGTTTGAGATGCTTGGCAGGCAGGTCAGTGTCAGAATGGCGCCAAAAGCTCCTATCGGTACAGCCAACAGAACGGAAAAAGGTACAGACCAGCTTTCATAGAGTGCTGCGAGAAAAAGAAACACAAAGGTGATTGAAAAGACGAAGATATAAATAGTGGTCGAACCTTCTTTTATTTCCTCATAACTCAATCCGGAATATTCAAAATCATATCCCTCCGGTAAAACTTTTTTTGCGACATCTTTTAACGCATTCAGTGTTTCCGTACTGCTGTATCCCGGAGAAGACTCACCGTCGATCTCCGCGGAGCGAAAAATATTAAAATGCGATATCAACGGCGCTGCCTCCGTCGGCTGGTAATTGATTAACGTGCCGAGGGGAACCATTGATCCCGCCTGATTCCGGACATAATACTTGTCGATATCGGTGACCGATGTCCGGGAAATCGTGTCTGCCTGCACAACGACATGAAACGTACGGTTGTATGTCGTGAAGTCATTGACATAGATGCTGCCCATATATGCCTGGATCGTTGTAAATACGTCCGCAATGTTCACGCCCAGCTTCTCGCATTTTTCCCGGTTGACCGTGAGATTGTAATTCGGCGTATGGGCGGAGAAAAAACTATACGCATGAGCGATCGACGGGGTTTTATTCGCCTCATCGACAAATCTATTGACCACTTTCTCAAATGCATGAACATCATCGTTGGTGTTTCGCTGCTCGATTTGAAAACTGAAGCCGACAACCGAACCGACGCCCGGAATGGGTGATGGCTGGATAACCTGGACATTGGCATTCATCAGGCCGGCGTCGGCAATCCGCTGCTGCATGACATGGATAATGCCCGGCACCTGTTCGCTCGTGGAAGAACGGTCATCCCACGGTTTGAGCTGACAATAAATTGTGCCGCAATTTGAATTGGTTGCATTGGTCACCACATTCAAACCCGATAATGCCGCGTAATGTCCTACGCCAGGAGTAGATGATACGACAGCCATTAGCTTGGTCATCACCGAGACTGATTGGGCTGTCGACGATGCCGGCGGTAATTGAAATGTTATATAGAGATTCCCGTCGTCTTCGGAAGGAATAAAACCTGTTGCTTTATTTCGAAATAAGAATGCGGCGCCGACACAAATACAGACGAGCAAGATGATGACGTATCGTGATGATTTGATGCTGCGCTGAACGCCGTCGGAATACCGGTTTGTCAGATTCTCAAACCAGGAATTGAACCGTTGGAAAAAGAATCCTGTCCATCGGGACGGAGTTGTGTTCTTCGATGGTTTGAGAAGAAGACTGCACAGCGACGGCGTCAGCGAGAGAGCAATAAATGCAGAAAGGACAACCGAGATTGCAATCGTGATGGCAAACTGTTGGTATAATCGCCCGACGATGCCGGGGATAAAACCGACGGGCACAAATACTGCCGCGAGAATTAATGCGATAGCGACCACCGGTGCCGAAATATCTTTCATTGCCTGATAGGTTGCTTCTTTGGGTGAGAGGCCGCGTTCGTCGATGTAATGCTGTACGGCTTCGACAACGATAATGGCGTCGTCTACCACGATGCCGATGGCAAGTACGAACCCGAACATCGTAAGCGTATTGATCGTAAATCCCAGCGGTATGAAAAAGCAGAATGTTCCCAGGATCGATACAGGAATTGCAAGCACCGGGATGAGTGTGGAGCGAAAATTCTGAAGAAATAAGAACACAACGATCGCAACAAGCCCCAGTGCCTGCAGTAACGTAATGACCACCTCATTCATGGAAACCTTCACGACCGTTACCGACTCAAACGGCACTTCATAATCGACATCTGTCGGAAATGATTTTTTCAGTTGCGCCAGAACATCATAAACACCGTTTGCGGTTTTCAATGCATTGCTTCCCGGTGCCTGATAAATCAGCAGGCAGGAGGCACGCTTCCCGTCGACAAAAGAATTACTGGAAAATGTGAACTTTCCCAGTTCCACCCGCGCCACGTCTTTGAGAAAGACCAGTTCACCGGTGGAAGGATTTGTTTTGACGATAACATTTTCAAAATCGGAAATCTTACTGAGCCGGCCGTTGACCAGAATTCCCAATTCAAATGTTTGTGTTTTTTGTTGAGGCGGGACACCGGCCGAGCCCGCTGCAACCTGAACATTCTGTGCATTCAACGCGGAGATAACATCGCTCGGAGTCAAATTGTATGAGGCCATTTTTTCCGGATTCATCCAGATTCGCATACTGAAATCGTCCGTGAATCTGCTGATGCTGCCGACTCCCGGCACCCGAAGCAAAGCGTCCTGGACGAAAATGTTCGTGTAATTGTCGAGAAATGTTATGTCGTGGCTTCCATTCGGTGCATAAATCGAAACCATCATCAACAGGCTGGGATTCAGCGCCCGCACGGTAAGTCCAAGGCGGCTGACTGCTGCGGGTAATAACGGTGTGGCAATGGTGACGCGGTTTTGAACATCCAGCGTAGCAATATCAATATCGGTCCCGATGCCGAACGTTACATTCATCGACATCAATCCGTTGTTGGTATTATTGCTCTGCATGTATTCCATGCCCGGAGTACCGTTGACCTGCTGTTCGATTGGCGTCGCAACCGTTTGTTCAACCGTCAGCGCATCGGCCCCGGTAAATTGACCGTTGACCTGTACGACCGGCGGAGTTATTGCGGGGTATTGTTCGACCGGCGAATTCAGAATGCAGATGATGCCGGTAATGACCAATACGATTGAAATAACGATAGCAGTGACGGGCCTTTTGATAAAAATATTCGCGATCATAGCTTATGCATCATCGAAACGAAATTGGTTGTTGATGATTCGGGAAATTACATGCTGTTTCTTATTGCGTGCCCTGCGGATTATTTTTCTTTGTTCCGGAATCTTTTCCGGTTTGTGCAGCAGGGCGCTCTCCCGATGGCGCTATGCGCGAGCCATTATGCAACGATTGTATCCCTTCGGCAACTATTTTATCACCGCTGTTGATTCCATCCTGAATGATGACGTTGGGCCCGATCGTTACTCCAAGCTGGACCTTCTTTTGAAATGCAAACATTCCGTCGTCCTTTTTGGATGCGTCAGTGCTATTCGTCATTGATGTATCTTTTGCGACATACACAAAATACTCGCCCATTTCTTCGACAACGGCTTTATTCGGTATGAGCAATTGATCTGTCGATTCCTGATTGCGGACTCTGACAACGCAACTCATACCGGCGCGCAGATAATATTTCGGATTGGGAAACAGGAGCCGGATTCTGATGGAGCCCGTCTGGGGATTGACCGCTCGGTCGATCACGGAAAGTTTTCCCGTGTACGGATAAATAGAATTGTTCGGCAAAATAAGGGTAAACAATGAATCGATTGAGTTGACCTTGGTTCGTTGAAGGTTTTCAAAATAGGATAACTGTTTTTCGTTTATTAAGAAGTCGACTCCCATCGGGTCATCGGTCGAGATCGTGATGAGCACGGTCTGGCCGACCGTTACCAAATCCCCGAGCTTCACCTGGCTGAAGCCGATCGTTCCGTCGAATGGGGCCGTGATCACGGAATAATTCAAATTGGTACTGGCGATCTTTAAAAATTCTTCGGCGGATTTATACGCGCTTTGTGCATTCTGCAGGGCGATCATTGCGTGGTCGTACAATTGTTTTGCAACAGCTTTATTATCGTTCAGATATTCATAACGGTCGGCATCCTGTTGTGCTTGCTTCAGGTTCCCCTCGGCGACTTTAAGATTGGCGGCGGCGTTATTATAGGTATCTTCGTAAATACGCCGGTCTATTTCATATAACTTTTCACCTTGTTTAACATGACTTCCTTCCTTGAAAAAAATTCCCGTAATATATCCCTGAACTTCGGGAAGGAGATTGACCTGACTCAACGCTACCGTTGTCGAAGTGTACCGGTCATAATAGACAACCGGCTGAGTCCGAACAGTAAATAGATTTACCTGCACGGCTTGCGGCGGAGGCGGGGGGTCCGGTTTACAGGAATAAAAAATGAATGAACTGATCAGCGATAGAGATAATAATATTCGATCCATAATACTCCGTTGAAATACTTTTAATGATGGTACGGGATGTCGCCCCTTGCTTTTTCCAAATCAATTTTACTTGACAAAAGCTGGAATAATGCATCGATATAACCTATTTCTGCCGCGATTAAATTCGATTCAGCCACAAGGAGATTCAGATAGGAAACAATTCCCTCTTTGTATTGCAATGATATGACGCGGTAGACGTTGTTTGCCCGAAATTTATTGTCGTTCAGAAGACTTAAGGTATACAGATTGCTTTTATAATTCGCCAGAGCGGAAGCGTACTCTGTATAGATCTGCGATTTCAGATTGACCTCTTCCCAATCGAGAAACTCGCCCCGGAGTTCCGATCGTTGAATATTTTCGACACGGGAAAATCCGGTGAAGATCGGTAAGCTGAACGACAACCCAACGTACGAATACGGGTACGATGTTTTAAAGAGATTCGACCAAGTATTGTTTTCGTATTCATCATAATAATTGTACACGACCGATACGGTCGGTAGAAACGACAGCACATCGTACACCGTTTCCTTGCGTTGGAGATCGTGCGCAGTTTGCAGTTCCTGGTATTCTATACGCTTTTCATATTCCAGCGGTTGTGTCGTGTCGCAATATATTTCCTGCATCATTTGTGCGGTATCGAATACCACGTTGAATTGTTTCTCGGGCGGATAACCGATGATTTGTTTTAAAAAGGAATATTCCGGCGTGACATTTTCGATTTGCTGTTGTAATTGTGCTTTTGAATTATTCAATGTGATCACCGCCTGTTGATAATCCGTTTCATCCACGATACCGCTCACGTACTGGTCGTATGTGTCTGAAATATTTCTGCCGAGACGGGCAGTATCATCTTCCAGGACATTGATCTGTTCGAGCGTCAGAAGAAGATTATAAAACGATTTGCTGACAGTTGAAACGACGGATATTTTTGCGCTGTCCGTTGCCAGCTCGGCCTGTTTCGTCAACAACGGCGCGGTGGCTGCCGCGTAGAAAAGTTGCGGTGCAAAAATTGTTTCGGAAGCCGATAATTCGGGAATCGCCGTGTTGATGGTGCCGGTGTGCGTTTCTACCGGCGGTCCGCCCGGCACGGTCGGGTTGGGGGAAAGCGCGGTCGGCAATTGATAATAATGTATCACGTTGCCCGTAAGATTCAACTGCGGCAGCCAGCCCGACAAGTTAATGGCATTCGTTTTTTTTACGATCACAGTATTCACCAACGATTGATTCAGTCCGGGCTGGTGTTCCATCGCATAATCAATGCATTGTTCGAGCGTAAAGGATTGAACCGAATCGGCAGCGGGATCATTGTGCGAATATGCACACACCGGTATGCTAAGAACGATGGCAACAAGGAAGCACAAGAATTTTATTCCACCCGGGACGAAATTTATCATACGGAGACATGTTGCTGTCGGGAGGCAACAGTGTGTTTTTATACCGAATGGTTCCAAATAAAACATGTTTCTGTAATTGTACATTTTGGAAATAAGAAATAATTCTGTTGATACCTACATGAGAACAAAAAATTACATAAAAAGTTCAATGAATGTACATTCAGTTCACTCTCGTGCTGAAACTTATTAGAAACCCCGAAACGGTAATAGTTTAATTGGGAACAAAGGATATATTCCGCGACGTCTATCTTGAAGTTCCGTTGGAATCCTTCGGTTGGTTCGGGAAAAATTTATGGAAAGCGAGAAATAAACGTACCGATGAAGCCCGTCAATAGTTTACCGCGGGAATTTTTGAAGGTGCCGGCGCATTACGAATCGGTGATGCCGGTGATGGCGACGGCAGTCTTTATAATAACGGTATCGAAGATAGTAGCTTTTTTCGAGGCGAAAGGATCCATGTCTCGTTCCTGCCATGCTGAAATTGGGTGCAAGCAATGTTGTTGTGGCGATAACAACGACAAACAGCGATTTAACGACAAGCTTGTTGATCACAACCATTCCTTTTCGATGATGCCGTATGGGATGTGGCTTTACATGTTCGACCATGAGGCAGAAAAATAGTTTAACCGGAAAAGAGTTTTTCATCGGCTTTGGTAAACCGTTACGGGACCGAAAAGCATAATCGGGAAAATTTGATATTGGGTATCAGGTTTTTTAAAACAGTTGGGGAGAAATAATTTTAGCGATTACGTGATGAAATTTTACAAAGAGGGTGGCCGAGTTACAAATTATCGCGGGTAAGTTTCTTGACTTTCACCGGAACAATTTTGTAATTTATCGACTGACCATTCCGGATAATTCATTTGCATGCCGGTCGATATGGACTGAATCCCGATAAAACCGTTAATTCTAAAGCAAATCAATATATGAAACGAAAATTATTAAAAGCAGTATTGTTTATTGTCGGAGCGCTTGCGGCGATTATTCTTATTCTTGCGCTCGCGATTTCACCCATCGTGAAAAGTTATGTTCAGAACCACAGCAAGGAATTGATCGGACGGAAAGTCCTGATTGGGGATTTGCATATCAATATTTTTACCGGTGCGCTCGAGGTCGATTCGATTCGACTCTACGAGGCGGACGATAGAAGGATATTTGCTTCCGTCGATACCTTTTCGATGAAACTCGCACTGAAAAAATTGATTCGCCACACAGTAGAAATCTCCGATATGAACATCGTCGGTCCGTTTGTTGCCATTGAACAAAAAGGAAAGGCGATGAATACTGATGATCTGCTGACAAAGGTCCGCAGTGATACGTCGAAATCATCTCTCCAATCGGTCATTTTCAACACCATAACACTTCGCGGCGGAAAAATTTTCTATTGGAATGAACAGTCCGGCAAAAAGATTTACACTTCGATGGGAAACATTTCAACAAATCATGACACACTGTATATGCCTGAATCCAGATATGTATTCGACGAAATCCACCTGTCGGATATCGGACTGGATATTGTATTCCGGCAGATGGCGAACAGCGATACGGCATTAATGAAGTCGGGAACGCAAGCATCTTCCTCAAAACTCGCCGCCTCACAGTCGATGGCGTTCGCGATAAAGAAATTATTGATCGATAACTCGAACTGCACCTTCACCGACAGCACGCTCGTGACTCCCTTCCGGCTTCCGGTCAGCGAGATCAATATTCTCACGACAAATTTCGATCTCAACAAAGAAAATGAATTCAGTGTGAAGGCGGCATTCCCCGAAGGCGGGAAACTCGATTTCAATTGGAGAGGAAGTATCGCCAATCTGTCGAATCAGCAGATCATGCTTAACCTTCAGAACTTAAATCTGCGGTTGTTGAGTCCGTACTGTTTGCAGTACACCGCGTACGATATTACCGAAGGGAACCTGAATTTTCAGAGTAAAAATATTATCCGGGAGGACAATATCGAAAGTACGAATCTGATCGATGCATATAAAACGAACGTCGGGGACAAGCATGGTAATCTGAAACCCGCGATCAATCTGCCGCTGGGGTTGGCATTGTATCTCCTAAAAGATAAGGATGACAAGATCAGCTTTGATGTACCGGTCAAAGGCAATCTCAACGATCCGCAATTTTCCTACTCCGGCATCATCGTCAAAACTTTGGTAAATCTTATGGTGAAGGTCGCGCTTTCGCCGTTCCGGTTTCTGGCAGGAGCGCTGGGAATGAATGCAAACAAACTGGAGTCGATAGAAATCGATCCGTTGCAATCCGATTTTACGGCACAGCAGTACCGTCAGATAAGCGACATTGCTACGATAGCGAAGAAAAAACCGGAACTGACTCTGACATTGACACAATTTGTCAATATGAAAGATGAAATACCGGCATACGCGTTGTACCGGACAAAAGCTGAGTTTCTCACTGCGAGATTCAGGGAAGATAATAAAGGAATACCCGGTTATGATGATGTAATAAATTTGGATGAGAACGATAATACTTTTGGAACATATCTCGATAGTGTGATGAAATTGCGAGGGATGCCGGTTGAGGGAGTTTCACTGAAAGAGAAAGTCATTGCACTCTACAGTGCCGATTCTTTGCGGGCGGAATTACAGCAGAGGTTAAATAAACGGGACGAACTACTCAGAAAACACATGATTACTTCCTATCAGCTTCCTTCGAAGAAACTTATCGTCAAGACGGCAGAACAATCAGTCCTGGATACGTACACCGATAAAGCTCTCTATAAGATAGATATGATTTTGCCGGGGAGTACTACCGCCGCAAAACCGATAAGTAATTGAATGCCGGACGTGCAAGATTGATTTCCTAAGATGAGCCGGAGAAACACAAAACCTCAGTTGGGTTATTATCCGCTGAGGTTTTCTGTATTCTCTTTATCGGGATGTTATACGATGGTCTGCCTGAAACAGCATTCCAACGTATACCGTTCATTATTAGCAGAAGGTCTTGACAACCAAGAAGCAATTCAGTACATTGAAAAATCATTAAGTGGTTGGTTCTCTATCAATCTTGCGCTAAGATGAGGGACGTGAAATTGCATGTGCGGGAGAAAAACCCGTAGGTTAGAATATTCGCGAGAATGTTTTGAGCTGCGGGTTTTTTATTTTAGGAGAATATGATTGTGATTCATTTCGACCGAGCCGGTCAAGGATGTAGAATGAAATGGTTGAACTACTCATGACGAAATCCCACGAACCTTATCCAACATGATTGATTATTATAGAGAGAGATATATATGATGCGTTTTGGTTTGTTGTATTGTTTGGTTCTTTGCTCGCTGGTGATCTTCATTCAAAATCATCTTTTTAGTCAGGTTTCACTGCAAAATGCATTTCCGAACCTGACATTTTCAAACCCGGTTGCTCTCTGTACTCCACACGATACATCGGACCGGATATTTGTCGTTTCACAGGATGGTATTATCTATGTTTTTCCGAATCGCTCATCGGTACCATCATCCAAAGTATTTCTCGATATCAGCGACAGTGTCGTGAGTGGCGGAGAATTGGGACTGCTCGGACTGGCATTTCATCCGAACTATCAAAACAACGGCTACTTTTATATCTATTACACGGTCAATAATTCTGTCAGCGGCTTCCCGTACGCTTCCGTTGTTGCCCGGTACAGTGTGAGTCCTTCCAATCCCGATTCAGCAAGGAGAAATACCGGAGTTGTTCTTATGAGGATCAATCAACCGTTCAGCAATCATAAAGGAGGTCAGCTTGCTTTCGGACCCGATGGTTATCTCTACATCGGACTTGGCGACGGAGGGAGCGGCGGAGATCCATTCGGTAATGGGCAAAACAAAACAGTATGGCTCGGGAAAATATTACGGATCAATGTTGATTCGGCTGCAGCCGGACTTCAGTATGCTATTCCATCCGACAATCCTTTTGTTCATGACACAACGACCGGTGTCAAAAAAGAAATATTTGCCTATGGATTACGGAACCCCTGGCGATACAGTTTCGATCATGTTGCGGGAACTCTTTGGGTCAGTGATGTCGGACAGGATTTATGGGAAGAGGTCGATACTATTGTCAATGGCGGAAATTATGGATGGAATACTATGGAAGGATATCATTGTTATAATCCGTCCAGTGGTTGCGATTCCACAGGTTTGAAAATGCCGTTGCTGAATTATGATCATAACGATGGGCGCTGTGCAGTTATCGGCGGCTATGTGTACCGGGGACAAGCGATTCCTGCGTTGAGGGGATATTATATCTACGGTGATTATTGTGCCGGAACTGTGTGGCAGCTTAACGCACAAGTTCCTTCATCGGCGACAAATACCGTGCTGCTCAATTCCGGAAAGGAGATATCGGCATTTGGCGTTGATAAGAATCAGGAACTCTATATGATCAGTTATGGTGATGGTGAAATACTAAAATTTGCCGCATTGTCTCCGTCGGCACCAACCCTCATCCAGCCAACCGACGGTCAATCAGGCGTATCTCTCAATCCAATGCTGTTTTGGAAACCGATAACCAATGCTTCAGAATTTCATTTCCAGGTTTCGACAGATTCTCTCTTTCATGTGATCATCATTTCCGATTCGACGGCAGGGGATACGACGAAACAAATCGGTGCATTGTCGTATTCCACAAATTATTATTGGCATGTTAATGCTTCGAACAGCGGAGGAACAAGTTCGTACTCGCCGGTCTGGAGATTTAGAACGATGGATCCGTCTGCACCACCGCCGCCGCCGGTATTGCTATCACCCGCCGATGGTGCTGCAAATCAATCGTCAATCGTCCGGCTGGTGTGGGGAAAACTGCCAACGGCAACTTCATACGAATGTCAAATGGCTCTCGATTCGATGTTCAGCATATATATCATCGATGATACCGCGCTTATCGATACATTCAGGCAGTCAGGACCATTGTTAAACGATACGATATATTATTGGAGAGTCCGCGGTAGAAATCAGTTGGGAAGCGGATCATTTTCTCCGGTGGGATCGTTTCGAACGGCAGCATCTTCGATGATTTTTCAACTTTCCGGCGGTTGGAATATCGTTTCGGTTCCGCTTTCCGTTGAAAACAATACCGCTCGCGTTCTGTATTTTGGAGCCGAGTCGAATGCGTTTTCATATTCAGCGGGAGGTGGGTACAGCATCAGCGATTCATTGCAAAACGGTGTCGGTTATTGGATGAAATATCCCGGCCCGGATACAATTGCTATCGCAGGAACACCGTTGCCGTTTGATTCGGTCGATGTCTTCGAAGGATGGAATATTATCGGTTCGATCGGCACGCCGTTGAATGTTTCCTCTGTTCAATCCGAACCGCCGGGTCTTGTAACATCACAGTTCTTTAAATATGACAAACGATATTCCATCACAGATACTATTTTTCCCGGAAAAGGTTATTGGGTTAAGCTCAATCAACCAGGGAAGCTTTTCCTGAACAGCTCGGATGCGTCGATCAAATTATTATCAAAGAAGACAGACCTTGGACCGATTCGTATCGAGCAGGTCTTCGAACTTCCTCCTGAACCGCCGGGCGGGAATAGCGTTCAACCTCCAGGCACCGAAATCCCGCGGGAATTCTCTCTTGATCAAAACTATCCAAATCCATTCAACCCAACGACCGTGTTACGGTACGCATTACCGGTGGACAGTAAAGTCACGATGAGGATTTACAATGTACTTGGACAAGTCGTGGCAACGCTTGTGAATGGCGCCGTGAATGCCGGTTATCAATCTGCCCAATGGAACGCAAACAACTTCGCATCGGGAATTTATTTCTATCGGATGGAAGCGACGAGCATTGCGAATCCGAGTAAGGCTTTCACGCAAGTGAAGAAGATGTTGTTGATCAAATAATTTTCCGGAAATAACAGAATGTAGATTTTTTTGATGGGTCATTTCTTGATTTTGATGAAATACTAACTTATTATTCATAAACAACCGGTGGCAGGTGAACTGCCTCGGTATCGAAAAATACTTACATCGATGAAGTATGATAAAAATCCTAATCAGCCTCATTTCGCTCCTTCTATTTTTTTCGTCCTCACAATTGTCGGCGCAGGGCAAAACCGAACAAGTGAAACACACTTCTCAAGTTCATCCGAAAAGGCTTGAATTCTTAGATGGAAAGTATATAGCGGTACCGAGTTCGGACCTGCGTTTTTCTCCACTGTACCGGCTTTCAACCTCAAGATTTTTTATGACACAGGTCAATGTCTCGCCGGGCGGCCAGAATATTCTCGGCGACGCCGCAAATGAACCTTCCATTGCCATTGATCCGACCAATCCCAATAATATGGTAATCGGCTGGCGACAATTTAATACTGTTTCGAGCAACTTCCGCCAAGCCGGTTATGGATATACCACCGATGGCGGTCAGACGTGGTGGTTTCCCGGCGTCATCGACCCGGGAGTTTTCCATTCCGATCCTGTGCTCAGCGCCGATGCTGAGGGAAACTTCTATTATAACAGTTTAGAGCAAGATTTTACATGTTATGTCTACAAGTCCAGTTTTATTTTTGGCGGTTTTTTTTGGGATGGAGGAACCTTTGCGCATGGCGGTGACAAGCAGTGGATGGTTGTCGACAAAACCAACAGCGTTGGCAAGGGCAATCAGTATGCTTTTTGGACCAGCAGTTTTAGCACGTGCCTTCCGGGGTTTTTTACTCGATCCGCTGATCAAGGAGAAAGTTTCGAAGACTGTACCGAAATCCCCAGCAGTCCATATTGGGGAACAGAAGCAATCAGCCAGTCCGGCACGTTGTATGTAAGTGGATGGGGAGACACGAGTTTTGTGGTTGGAATATCATCAACTGCAAAAGATTCGGGCGCGTCCGTTTCTTGGGATACCGTAATCACTGTAAGTTTAGATGGGAGTATCGCATATGGTACTGATCCAAATCCCGGAGGGTTGGCCGGACAAACATGGATAGCCGTTGACAATTCGAACGGGCCTTTTCACGGATATGTTTATCTGTTGTGTTCGGTTCAACATAATTCCGTCGCGGATCCGTTGGATGTCATGTTCGCCCGCAGCAGTGATGGAGGGTTGACATGGAGTTCGCCTGTCCGGGTGAATGACGATACGAGCACGACAAACTATCAATGGTTCGGCACGATGTCGGTCGCGCCCAACGGAAGAATCGATGCTGTCTGGCTCGATACGCGCGATAATCCCGGAACAGTGCTCTCATCGCTGTATTATTCTTTCTCTATCGATGGCGGTGTCACATGGTCGCCGAATGAGCGTCTTTCGCAGGCATTCGACCCGCATCTCGGCTGGCCGCAACAGAATAAGATGGGAGATTACTATCACATGATCTCTGATAATACTGGCGCGCATCTTGCCTGGGCAGCAACATTCAATGGGGAGCAAGACGTTTACTACGGTCACATCAACGAAAGATCAGGCCCAAACGAGAGGTCAATTACTGTCAATGCTAAGTGGAACATGGTTTCGCTCCCGATGTTTGTCAGCGATTCTGCCAAGACAACCCTTTTCCCGACTGCCACGTCGCATGCGTTTTTGTATAACGGAAACCACTATGTACAAAAGGACACTCTTGGAACCTGCATCGGATACTGGCTAAAGTTCGCAGCTCCGGAATCATTGTATTTCACAGGCATTCCATTTACATCCGGGACCGTGGCTGTACAAGAAGGGTGGAATATGATTGGATCAATTTCGAATCCTTTGCCGACCGGAAGCATTACAAGCACCCCCCCGGGTATCACAACGAGCAAATTCTTTAGTTACAATGGAGCGTATATAACTTCGGACACAATTTATCCCGGCAAAGGATATTGGGTCAAAACTGACCAGGACGGAATTCTCATTTTATCAACAGGTAGCGGGGCATCTCTGGCAAAGAACTCAAGAGCAACTCGTATCAAGATCGTTCCGACAAGCGAACTACCACCACCGCCGCCGGGTCAGGATGTTGCGCAGATTGATCTGCCGAAAGAATTTGCACTCGATCAGAACTATCCCGAACCTTTTAACCCGACCACAACAATCAGGTTTGCCTTACCAACGGATAGTAAAGTCATATTGAAGATTTATAATTTACTCGGACAAGTAGTTGCAACCCTCGTTGATGGAGATTTGAGTGCCGGCTATCAATCTGTAGAATGGAACGCAGCAAGCATCGCATCGGAAGTTTATTTTTATCGCTTTGAAGCGGCGAGCATCAGCGATCCGAGCAAGACCTTCACGCAGGTAAGGAAGATGTTGCTTGTGAAATAACCAGCGAGATATAATTTTTTTTAAGGAAATCCCGATCAAGAAATATTTTGATTGGGATTTGCTTTGTAATGCTTTCGTACAATTTGTGGCGGAACATCGAGTAACTCGAAAAGTGTTCGAACGAGGTTGTTAGGACACGAACCCGGATTTACGGCGTCGTGGCCCGACGCGTGTGCTACACATAGATTTTGAAATGCTTTAATTGGGTGGGAAACTGGGATGGGGCGTAGGAAAACTTTTCTGCTAACACCAGTAGTTTTGTCGGGAAATGTGGTACATGCATGTCACATATGAACTCTGTCGACAATACCAATAAGGGACATTTGGTCTCACTGTCAGCCAGAATACTTACCGAATTGTAACATCCAATACACCTGTTGCTCTGGTATGATTGTTGCAGTAATCATTCCGAAGTTCACCGTATTCCATAGGCACTAAAATCTATTTTTTCAAACGGAAACAACACGGCAATAGTTACGCGGATATCTACCACAGGTAATCACTCATGGTGTTAGCCCATTTTTCATCCTAATGGATGATAGGATCGCTTCTAAAATGCGTTACCTTAACCAATGTAAATTTTGGGACTCTATTCTTGTTACGAGTTGAAAGAAATCCAAATAATTCACATTCATTCAATCATCCATCGAAAGGAATAACTCTATGCATTCTAAAGCTCAATTAAACTTCATGGTTGCGGTTGGCTCTGCGGCCATGCTGTGCCTGCTGACGGCATTTTCTTCGGGTTGCAGTAACGATGACAAGAACATGCCCCTTGATGTGCCTTTATCCGCAAGCCAAGGAATATCGCTCGCAAAACACGGGGAACAATCATCACGTCAGGGACAGGTTAACCTGGTCTCAGATCTTTCGAGTTTTGCTGCAATGAGAATCGATGGAAGTCTGCTCAATCCTTGGGGAATGGCAGTAAGTCCTACCGGAATCTTCTGGATCTCTGCCAATCATGCCGGGGCATCGGTTGTGTATGATAGCTTGGGCAATGCGAAGAGGAGTCCTGTGACAATTCCCCTTAGTGATAGTTCGGGGGGTGGCTCACCAACAGGAGTAGTATTCAATCCTACGGCCTTGTTTATCATTCCTTCGACCGGAGAGGTCAGTAAGTTTATCTTCTCGAGCGAAGATGGCATTATCTCTGCATGGAGTTCCGGGTCAAGTGCAAAAGTTGTTGTTGATCGGTCTTCATCGAGTGCGGTATACAAAGGGCTTGCACTTGCAATCAACGGTTCTCATTATTTTATTTACGCAACTAATTTTAGATCCGGAAAAGTTGAAGCTTTTGATGAACAATTCCAATATGATTCGACGAAAGCTTTTAGGGATCCGGCAATCCCCGCAGGATTCGCTCCATTCAATATTCAAAACATCGATGGAAAACTCTTTGTCACGTATGCTAAGCAGAAAGAGCCGGATCATATGGATGACCAATCTGGTCCAGGCAATGGATACGTGGATATCTTTGGAACTGATGGAAAATTATTACATCGTTTCGCATCACAAGGGAAGCTTAATTCTCCTTGGGGAATTGCCAAAGCTCCGGCTGATGGATTTGGTGATCTCGAAGATGCGTTGTATGTCGGTAATTTTGGCGATGGGCGTATTAATATCTTCGATATGGATGGACGGTTTGTCCGACAACTTTCAGATTCAACCGGACATCCGATAACAATACCGGGCTTGTGGGGACTTATGTTCAAAGAAGAATTGGTTCAAGATAAGAAACCGGGGAACCATCGTGGATGGGACAATAAAGGAGGTCATGATGGGCGGGGCGATCAGGATAAAATATCATTGCTGTACTTTACGGCTGGACCGAATGATGAGAGTGACGGCGTTTTTGGTTATCTTCAGAATATAAAACAAGAGCCGAAAAATAATGGGGATGATCACCACGGAAGGTTTTCCCGCTAATCTTCCAATAGCTTCCGTATTAATTGTAAAATAGTTTATGAAAAACCCCTCTTTGCGCGAGCCGGAGGGGTTTTCTCATTTTACCGAATTGGAATACATGGAATAAAAATGAAAACTCTTCTCCGATATTCGATTGCATTGTGTCTTACTCTTGCAGTGCTTGCACCTGCCGCCGGGACCTCCGTCGTGGGACTTTGGCGTTCTGTATAACAATTCAACATCACCGGTTCAATTTCCGACACACTCAACATTGTGAATCTGGTGGCCGGTGTTACTGAACAGGAAGCAAATGGAATTTCGGGCAAGTTTGCGCCGGAATAAAATTTTCCCAATCCGTTCAACCCGACAACCATAATCAAATTAGCGAACCCCAAAATCCCATGTTCGTGTTTTTCCCGTTTCAAATTTAGGGTTGCGGATTCGAATCGACGCTATTGGAAAGATCTCTATCCTGTTTTACTCGATTTAAACATCTAAGAGAGATTAAGTTTTAGCCGGAGATGTTTCAATGTTATTTTTTTTGTTTTCTCAAAAAACTTATTGACAATAGAAACAAATATTTGTACTTTTACATATCACGTTTTAACGTTTTTCAAGATGCCTTGCGTTGATTTATGGGAAAGGGATCGGAAACATTGTTCCTGAAGATCTTTTTATAACCCCGTAGTTTAGGATATTCGCAGGAATGTTTTGAACTACGGGTTTTTTTATTTCAATTTGAGAATATGAAATCAGTGTATGATAATTCTAAGTTTCCATCGAAATGAGTAGAATGATAGGGGCACTATGATAGAGATCTTACCGAACCAGACATATGTTGCAATTCCGTCTAATGTTTCTAAGACGGAATTCAATACCATCGCGGGATACTTTGACCAAATTCCTGAATTACAGGTTGTTTATGGACATGAACTTCCTGAGAGCCGATATGTCGGAGTGAATGGTCCTGAAATTATAGAATTCTCAAAATGGGTCGTTAATGTTAGCCCGGAGATTCTGAAAGAGCTGACAACGTTAACCCTGGAAACGAATTCCGGGAAAAAACTTGTTAGCGGTTTTGCCAACCCGCTCGGCAGACAACTCTGGAACGGTGTCAAACTTCTTGGCAACTTGATCAATAAGGATTTTAGCCGCCATCCAAATGAGGGTGACGCGATACGACCCGTAATGCAGTTGAAGTCGAACGGAAGAAGCAAGACCGGAGGTCACTATTTTGATTTAACTATTTCCATTTCTCTTCCCCGGGAGGAATTAACGCTTCAAAATGTATACTTTGAAATTCGGCGGTATTTCTTTCCATTGATCGGTTTTCTTGCAAATGAATCATCGGATGAAATACGGTTATCGATCGGACCAGAAAGACGATCGAATTGGCCTTGGAGTATTTGGAATCACGATACGAATGTTATGTACGGTGTTGATTTCAAGAAACGTTTATTCAAACAACTCTCCATTGATACTGCTCAAAAAAATGAACCCATCAAACAATGTTTGCTGTTATTGGGACTGACGAATTACTCAGGAGAGCCGTGGTGGAAACGATTGGTAATCAGTCACGCTAACTGACTCTTCGGCCTGCCGTTCGCTGCAATTTGGTGGGAGGGATTGGGACTCTGCCTTCGATAAAATAATTGGAGGCGTGCAAACTCCGGCTTCAGGGTATTGGAATTAGTATTCCGGGTTCGCTCCTTTCTTCATTCAAAAATTTTCCATTTCGAATGAACTATCTTTCCGCTCATGATTTAATTTGTCAGAAATCCGTTGAAAGGGAGTTAGCCGATGATGAAGCAATCCATGACGTGCCGGGTCTTCCTAACCCAAGGATGAATCACGGAACAGAGGCCTTTTTGCTCGATCATCGTGATCAATACGGTTTTCCTAATTTCTCTAATTAATTTCGTCGATTTCTCATCCAAATCATCTAAGGAAGAAAATCGGGAAGAGATCGTGATGGTTCCGGCTATGACGTAACCAAGTTTTTTTGTATGTTCAATGACGAAAAAGTAACGCACGTTTTGACAAATTTTTTTTTGTAATGATATTTCCGAGTGATGATGATGACGCAAATTGCTGAAGATTTATTGAAAAACAGTGAAGACGATTTTTACGGTTCATACGGGTGGTGCCTGAACCCATTTCGTCCGTTACACGTGCTCTTTGATTTGCTGGATGCCGAACTTTCAAAAATTCCGAATGTAACCGAACCATGGCAACAAGAAGAATCCAGAATTAATCTCCATATTTTTGTCGGTGCGATTACCGCCATTGTCGAGGATTACCTGGCGTGGCTTCCATGGCGCTTTCAGCCGCTCAGGAAAATATTTCCACAGCTTCCGATCCCGATATCCCTGTTGGACCGTTTCTGTAACTTTCCATATTCCCTTTGGACGTTTCAACGGCGTAAAACTGCTCAGCGCTGGAGGATCAATTGGACGACGTATATAAATGAAATCACGCAAATCGTTCTTACCCGGGAAGTCATTACTGAAACAAAAGCAAAATCACTTGCGAAGAAGTTGAAAGAATTCCGGGAAGGAGGGTTATCGGATGACCTGCTCCGGCGTCGTCTGAGAATAGTCGAAGGATACCGGTGTCACGATTTAACTCATCACGATATGGTTACTCTTGCCAATCGATTTGCTCAATCGCATCCTGATCGGGAAGCAGATATTTTTATTATCGGTATCAGAACAGCCGGATCCTACTATGCTCCGATGGTCTACGGAACATTGCAAGCGCTGGGATATTCACATCTTTCATGGATAGCAACTCGCCCCAAAAATGGTCTTTCGGAATGGGAGCGAAAGGAAATCATCCGCCGCATCAAACCCGGAACCAAGCTTGTCTTGGTTGACGACTATGCAAACACAGGATTCACGTTCCGGCTTCTCCAGCAGATGCTCTGCGACTTCGGTGCTACCAGGTCACAGATTACATTGCTCGCCCCCGTTCATCCGAGATATCCCGACGCTCTCTTCACTACCTTCCCGGAGACTGAAGTCATAAAATTGGTTCACGAAGACCTTTATAAAACAGAACTTGTTGCCGAAAAAAGGATGATCCCCATTCTGCACGGTTATGTGGCAGAAAAGTATGGATCTGATTGCGATTTTTCAATCGTTGAATCAGAACAAACACAAGAAATCAACGAACGGTTCTGGAAGGAAACCGGAAACAGTTCTCAGGTACGCACCAAAAAAGTTTTCGAAATCAAATTTTTGAAACCGGATAGGTCTCTTGTAACAACGCGAATACTTGCAAAAAGTGTCGGTTGGGGATGGTGTGGGTATCATGCATTCATCGTGGGAAGAAAACTCGATGGTTTCGTACCCCGTATCATCGGATTACACCAGGGAATTCTTTTTGAAGAATGGTTGGAGGGTGGAAATGATACGGCCGGCCAATTGGAAAAGGAGAAATGGAGTACGCAGATCGGAAAGTATGCCGGTCGACGGCCTCGTTTACTGCCGTTGAATGAAGACCCGAGAATGTTTGGTCCTGAATACGGTTGGGGTTGGATGGAAATTATTGCACTTCTCCGCAGGCCGTATGGGATTCGTCCGGGGTACCTGAAACACCCGGCACTGAGAAAACACCTGTTTGCGCACGGCAGCCCCGTTCCTACCTTTATCGACGGAAGGATGATGCCTGAAGATTGGATTGCCACCGGACAGGATTTGAAAAAAACGGACTTTGAACTTCACTGTTTTGGTGAGCCCAACCAGGAAATTGTCGATCCTGCATTCGATCTTGCCGGAGCGGTGTTTGAGTTCCATCTGACGGAAGAAGATGAACGTCGAATGGTCGAGGCGTATATTCGTGAGAGCGATGATCATGCCGTCACCGACCGGCTGGTTCTCCATAAACTTCTCTATGGAAATGTGGCAAAGCGACTTGCGCGCGAAGATGTCGTTGTCAGGAATTGTCCCCAACCACCAGATTATAATCACCGGCGCTTTGCGTGGAGCTGGGATTTCTTGGTTTTTACAATGAACCGGTATTGTGCGAGCCTGATTCTTCCTGTGCCGCCCGTACAACACCCGAAAGGAATATTTTTCCTTGATCTGGACGGCGTGTTTGATACCCTTGTCTTGGGATTTCCACATACCACGCCTATGGGAGTCACTGCGCTTGCACTTCTTCAACGAGGCGGATATTCGGTCATCCCAAACACAGGAAGGAGTACCGAACATGTTATTCAATACTGCAATACCTACGGGTTCCAGGGGGGTATCGGGGAGTACGGAAGCGTAATCTTTGATGCCAAAAAAGAGACGGTGATTCCGCTCATCAGGGAGAAAGCATCCCGGCAGATCGATATATGCCGTTCCATCCTTGAGAAACTTCCCGGAGTATTCCTGGATCCGTCGTACCGCTTCTCGCTGAGAGCGTACCGGTTTGACGGCCCGGAATCTTTCGGGCTGGATGCGGGGGATATGCAAAGGATGTTGGATGAGAACAATTGTGATTGTCTCTCATTCATCAGTCAGGAAAATGAGACATATATTGTCGATAAAGAAGTTGATAAAGGCAGAGCTGCCAAAAAATATTGTGAATTGATCGGCTACGACGGGAAAATGATCGCAGGGATAGGCAACTCGGATGAAGACATTCCCATGCTTGACTTTGTAAACTTTCGGTTTGCTCCGAAGAATTGTTCGGATAAAATTCGGTCACGCGCACAGACCGGTTGGTGTACAATTACACGAATGCCTTTCCAGCGCGGTCTTTTAACTGCCGTACAATCACTTCTTGCGGATGAAAAGCTTCCTGCCGCTGAAGAACTGCTCACCACGGGAGAACAGAACTCTCTCAAGCATGTGTTGTATCAGATTCTGCAAAGAGCCGATCAGTCAATGATACGACGGGCATTCGCTCTTGCCAGGATCAACTCTCTTTAAGTCAGTCAGTCAGTCAGGTAGAAATACAATGCCTCAATCAGATTAAATCAATTGAGGTTTTTCCCCAAGGGATGGTTTCCACTATATTACTTGAAGCAGAGGCAAGCGGCGTCAGGTCAAATCTTTAAGCATATTGAATTTCTCATCAAAATTTCTTACTCTTACATATCAAACGGGCATCACTTGCCTTTGTTGTTCTTTCCTAAGATTTCCTATCATTTTATATAACTGAATTTAAAGTTTTGCATAAATGATGAATGGCCGGATGGCCATGATGAATAAACGCCGTTTATTGTCGTTTTGTCAAACAATAATTTCGGAATGATTGGTACAAGATTTGTTCCGGAAGTACGGCAGAATGGGTAAGAATTGAAAACACTATCTACGGTAATGCCAATGAGCGATTCAAAGATAAAATTACGTTCCGGGAATCAAATGGTAGCGGAGGGGGCAATTGCCGCCGGTTGTCGTTTTTTTGCCGGCTATCCGATTACGCCCGCCTCGGGAATTTATAAAAGCATGATCGAATTTCTTCAGCAACAAGGTGATCTTGCTGTGAGCTCACCCGATGAAATATCGGCACTTGCATATTGTGTCGGGGCTTCTCTGCGCGGGTTCAAGGCGATGACTGCGACATCCGGTCCGGGATGGGCGCTGATGATTGAAACGGTTCAATATGCTTTGATGACGGAAACCCCGGTTGTGATAGCCCTCGTCCAGCGATTGGGACCGAGCACGGGTGGAGCAACACAGGGTGCGCAGGGAGATCTCCTTCTCGCCGAATTCTGTACAAGCGGAGGTTATACTATTCCGATATACTGCCCCAGCACGCCGCGTGAGTGTTTTGAGTTGACCATCCAATCATTTAATTGCGCGGAAACATTACGTACTCCCGTTGTTCTTTTGCTTGATAAAGAAGTCGGAATGACAACCGAGAGTGTCGATTATGCACAACTAAGAAGCCCTCGAATTGTCAATCGAACAAAAGTGGAGAATCGTAACGGAAACAATACCGCCGGCCGAAGAATGTATGAATTTGAAAACAGAAGCGACGTTCCGGTGTTTGCTGCAGTCGGCGGTTCCGCGAAGGTCACCGCGACAGGTTCCGCACACAATAAATCGGGAGCGTTGAAGAAGAACGATTCGGAAACGCTCGACGTCCTCTATCATCTTGAAGAAAAAATTCATGCACGCGCACAGGAGATAACGACGGTTGCCGTCGATCATCAGGCTGATGCGTCGACGCTGGTTATCAGCTACGGGGTTACTGCGAGGGCAATGAAGGAGGCCCTGAAAACAGCCCGCTTCAACGGTAAGAGGGTTTCATCGATGAATGTCAAAACTCTTTTTCCTGTTCCGGAAGAGGAAATCCTCAAAGCATGTGACGGTATCCCGCGGATTGTTATCCCGGAAGAGAATATGCACGGGCAATATCGCCGGTTGATACAACACCTGTTTGGAACGAAAGAAGTCATCGGGATCAACAAAATCGGTTCAATGATTACACCACAAGAAATTATCGACAGAATCGTATGAATGAAAACGAAATACATGTTCCGACATTTATGACAGAACCGTGCACGATGCCGTTCTGTAAAGGCTGTGGCCACAGTCATGTTCTCCGTGACTTGAATGATGCTCTCGTAGGGTTACAACTTGATCCGCATGATGTTTGCCTTGTCAGCGATATCGGTTGTATCGGGTTAGTCGATGCACTGTTTCCCTTGCCGCATACCGTTCACACGACACACGGGCGGTCGACGGCCTTTGCGACAGGTATTGAATTGGCTGATGCCGTCCTTGTGGATTCAAAACTCAAAACAATTGTTCTCATCGGCGACGGCGGGGCAATGATCGGTTTACTGCACCTGGTCAACGCCGCGGTGCTCAACGTCGATGTGACGGTTCTGCTCTGTAATAATTTTCTGTTCGGCATGACCGGCGGACAGAATTCCGCTTTTTCTCCTCTCGATTTTATTACGGCGACGACGCCGAAAGGGAATGTCGTTCCGCCGCTCGATATCTGCAACGTAGTGATCGATGCTCATGCCAAATTTGTTGCACGAAAACTTGCGACGGATAAAGATCTTGCCGATACCATTGCGGATGCCATCCGGTACCCGGGGTTTGCGTTGGTGGAGATTGTGGAGTTGTGTACGGAATACGGCACGAAACGGAATCAACTTTCCGGCAATCAGTTGCTCAAGATCGTGGAAGCACATGGACAGCGGACGGGAATCCTGAAGGATGAGCGTGAACGAATAGAGTTCGGATCCGTTTATCGCGGCAAATTCCCCCGTCACGAAAACATCGGTCCGGATAACGATAAAGGTTTTTTGCAGAAGAAATCGGATCACCGGTTGCAGAAACAAATCGGTGTGGTGGTTGCAGGGAGTGCAGGCGAACGGATTCAATCGTCTGCCGGTTTTTTATGTCAGGCGGCCGTGCAATCCGGATTATACTGTACGCAGAAGAACGACAATCCCGTTACGCAGGGGACCGGCTTTTCGTTGTCGGAACTTTGCATCAGCCCTGGTGAAATCGATTATACCGGCATCGACCGGCCGGACGCTGTCATCGTCGTTTCGAATGACGGCCTTCGGGAACTTGTTGCAAAAGGAACGTTTAATCAGCTTTCGCCATCAACCGTCGTCATCGCGGATACTGAATTAACTATTCCACACAATGAGGCAGAGATAATCCGGCTTCCGTTGCGTTCGACATGTGGCGGCCCGAAAGCCGCAGCAGCGGGTATCTTCGCCTATCTTGATATGAAAAAACCGTTTTCTTCGGCCGGGTTCTTGGAATTGCTTTCGGAAAAAGATGGAACGGGAAAAGAGTTCTTTCCGAAAAGTTTTCTTGATCTGTTAAAAAAGTGATTAAACGGTTTTTCGGCGACGTCCGCACCGGGTGTTCGGGGAGATGAAGAAAATGGTTTTTTAAAAATAACCAGAGCATTTGAACAGAAAATCCCGATCAGGAAAAACACTGGTCGGGATTTTTTTGTGAAACTCTCGGAGCGGGTGCCCGATACGTGTACTACAGATAAATTTTGAAGTGGTCAAAATGGGCCGGTAACTCTATAATTTTTTGAGAGTTTGACATTGACAACCTAAACCTATTTTTGTATCTTTTTATATGTAAAGGACTGCTTTCTAATGAATGATGAAATCCATAATTACCCATATTTCCCATCGTGCCGTTTTCCTTTTCATTCTACACTATTGTTTATTCCAATTCTGTTTTTCTCAATGTTGGGTCTACGAGAAGAGCGGAACCAATAATGATCTTTGGAGCGTCTGTTTCACTGATTCTCTTACCGGTATTGCTGTCGGCAGTGGTGGCGTTATGTTACAGACAACAGATGGTGGAATAACCTGGACAAAACTCAGAACCGTCATTAATGCAAATTTAGGTGCCGTTTCTTTTCTTGATAAAAATATCGGAATGGTCGGTGGTTCCGGCGACGTTCTGTATACAAACAACGACGGGGCTTCATGGACGATGGAAAATATTTCATACTACAACCTTCCTTTAGGTTTTTATGGGATTTCGGTTCTTGATTCAAACCGGGCAGTTGTCGGTTCTGACAGGGCAATATTTAAAACATTCGACCATGGGACGACATGGGCGCTCGCGCTCAACACAGCATCTTACCGATTGTCCTTCGCCAATGCAAATATTGGAGCTTCCATCAGTTCTTATAGAGATTATGTTTATCGAACAACCGATGGCGGTTCGACCTGGGCTGGTATTTTTACAGTAGAAGCCTTCACCGGAATATCTACTCCCGACAGCAATACTATTATTGTTGTGACGTTTGAAGGCAATGTATTCCGGTCCAATGATGGCGGCACAACGTGGACACAACAAAATGTCGCTGTCCCAACCGGAGAAAACAATGTTTCTTTTGCAGACTCCCTTCATGGGGTTATAGTTTCCGGAGACGGTCCGGCGTTTATTACACAAGACGGCGGGTCAACCTGGACACCTATGCAAACCCCAAGTACATATATCCCCACACTTGCTAACTACGTAGGGTATTCGGAAGTAACGTACGCCGGTAAGAATTCTGCCGTTGCCGTTGGACAACACGGAACAATTATCAAGATGGTCAACAATTGTTCGCAAGTCCTTGTCCCAAGTTCTCCTTCGAATGGGGCTTCTCATCAACTCCTTACCCAAATAAAACCGGGACAATTTTCCGTTGCACTGCAATGGGATTTTCCTGCATATGTCAATATAATTTCGAGAAAAATTCAAGCCGGAACGGACTCCTCTTTCAATACAGGATTGGTGCTCGACACGAATCTTGTTTCGGGAATGTATGCTCCCGGACCCAATGCAGTCACATTACTGAATGTTGTTCCAAAGAAAACATACTATTGGCGCGTGAAGGTCGATTTTAATGATTCAACATCGACCGGCTGGACGGGCCCCTGGGTGTTTACAGCCGCCGGTGCATCGATCAGCGGTGTACTGTTCAATGATATTAATGACGACAGTCTACGCGAAGCGGGTGAACCGGGTTTGGCAAATTGGCGTGCGGATATCAGCGGAAAAATTCGGGAATCAACGTTTACCGATTCCAACGGTGTGTATAGTTTTGGCGGACTTGATTCCGGAACATATATTGTCACGCAAGAAATCCCACCGGTATGGAGAAAAATGTATCCCTCGCTCGCTTCCTATGCTCTCGCTCTCGGTGTCAGCGACAGTATGACGGGGATAGATTTTGGAGATGCGTATCCGTGGAATATAATAGAAGGAACGGTCTATCTCGATATGAATAAAGACGGGTTAAGAGATAATGGCGAGCCTGGGTTAGGGCATTGGGTGGTGACATTAATTGGTGTCGATTCAAGTGCAACGACGCAAACCGATTCGCTTGGTCATTATGTATTCAACCATGTTAATCCCGGAACGAATACGGTTGAGCTTACCGCTCAGCCATCATATGAACAGGAGATGCCCGGGTATGGGCAGGGCTACTCAATTGACATTGAAACGTACGGGGATCAGTACACTGGTTTTGATTTTGGGGTGCTCAAAATTCCTTTGCGTGTAAAAGTTCCTCTTACCGTCTATGATAATACACTCGTTAATCGCCGTGACATCTGGTTCGGGATTCGCCCCGGTGCAACATACGGAATCTGGGGTGTCGATCCGAAGGCAACGAATGTTGATTTTTCGGAAGATGAATTTGAAATTCCTCCGCAGACGCCGGGTTTATTTGACGCTCGTTTTCAAGATCCTCATGGCGGTCTTACACACTTTGGGTATGGTTCATGGACGGACATGAGAGACTTTGTTTCGACCACCCAGAGCGACACATTTCTTGTAACATTCGCCCCCGGATATGATTTCGGCGGTAACTATCCGATGACAATCCAGTGGGCGGTGTCGGATATCCGTAACGCCTTTCCCACCGTTTCACCGCTACTTACTGATCCGCACGGAAATCGGGTAAGTATGTGGAATGGGTCGGGTGATACCGGTCGTGCCATTATTTCCGATTCAACAATTTCGTATCTGTACATTACGACACAAAGTCCAAATTTTCCTGCCGTTGCCGCTCGACAATGGAATCTGGTTTCGATTCCGCAAAATATTCTTAACGATTACATCAACAATATATTTATGACAGCGGATTCACCTGCATTTGCCTATGTTACGGGGACCGGATACGTCATACAGGATACATTGCTTACCGGAAAAGGATATTGGATTCATTATTCTGCATTCATAGACTCATTGAAACCGCTTCCTCCTGCAAGACTTCAAGATACAATGACGATACTATCGGGTTGGAACATGGTTGGAAGTTTAAGCTCTCCGGTCGCAGTCAATGCCATAAAGACGGTGCCCCCGGGAGGTATAAGCAGTAAATTCTTTGCATATAATAAAGGATATTCAATAGTGGATACGCTGTTACCGTCAAAAGGGTATTGGGTGAAAGCATCTCAGACGGCGGAAATGGTCCTCAGTACGGTGGGAAATGCGACGGTGCGACAGACAGGAGTCGGGAACGACATTCTTGGTACTTCAAATACATTGCTATTTTCTGATATTGCCGGAAATTTGGAACGGCTTTACTGTCGAACAGTTTCTGCAAGCGATAAGAATACTGTTGCCGATTTGTATGAAGCTCCACCCCTTCCGCCGGGGGGAGTGTTTGATGTGCGATTTTCATCCGACCGAATTTTGGAAACAGTTATAGAACAACAAGCATCCACGCTTCCCGTCATTATTCAGGGGGCGGAATATCCTGTCACGGTATCCTGGCAGGCAAATACAAATTCGGTATCAGCATCAATAGTAATTGATGGAAAGGAAGTTCCCTTGAACGGAAAAACCGACATACAAATCGTCAGTCCCGGGAGCAGCGTTTCGTTGAAGCTATATGGGATGCCGGCGGTTCCTTCGACGTTCGCACTTGAACAAAACTATCCGAATCCATTTAACCCAACGACGACACTCAGGTATGCCTTGCCGACCGACAGTAAAGTCACATTGAAGGTGTATAATGTGCTGGGACAGGTTGTGGCGACACTGGTGAATGGTGTTGTCGGTGCCGGCTATCAATCTGCTCAGTGGAACGCCATCGCAGCCGCGTCCGGAATATACTTCTACCGTATTGATGCAACAAGTTTGAGTAGTACGGGTAAAACATTTACACAGGTGAAGAAAATGGTGCTTGTCAAATAATCGTTAATTTAATTGTCCGTGGTGTTTGATATGGGAAAGAACTAATTTATTATCAGTACGTATTTCTTGGAAGGGTAGGAGAATTATCATGAAATTTAGAATATTTGCATTCGTTTCAGTCCTGGTGATTGCTGTCTGCGCAGTTCGTTCGCAGTCGATAATTCTCAACCATTATGAAAGAACCCTTGATTCTTTACGAAATCAATTTCTTGGAGTTCACTCCAACGAAGGAAACTCCAATCATCTATATGGTACACGGTTGGATTCAATTCAACAGAAATTACAACCTCCGCAGAAACGAATTCGTTCAAAGAAAACAGTTCTTGCTGCAGGAGAAATTACTGTGGATATTATGCAGACATGGAATGGCAGTGCGTGGGTGAACTCTGAGATGGATAGCATTATTACGAATTCTTATGGCGAACAGATAGAATATGTGAAAGAAACCTGGTATAACAATTTATGGTATAATTATTCCCGAACTATTTCCACGTATGATGTCAATGGAAATCTTACAAGTTTTTTGTACCAGACAGGGGACGCCAATTCCTGGTTGAATAATTTTCAACAGTTTTATACGTATGATGGGAACGGACACGAGACCAGTTTTTTTTCCCGGAACTGGGTTAATGGTGCATGGGTGAATAGTTACAAATATCTTTATACATACGACGCGGGTGGGTATACAACCATCCAATTGAGCCAGACATGGAATGGTAGTGCATGGGTAAACGTTAACCAATACCTTTATGCTCCTGATGCAAAAGGTCGTGATACTAATACTTTGTACCAAACCTGGAACGACACCGGATGGGCAAATTCTACCATGGACATTTTCACCTATGATGCGAATGGGAATGAGACACGCGATGTAACCGAGGGATGGTCCGGTAGTTCTTGGATGAACAGTAATCTGACCAGTTACACCTACGATGCGAGCGGACATGTAACCAACAAGTTAAACCAGAATTGGGCGGGTAGCGGGTGGACGAACAATATGCAATTCATTTCTACTTATGATGCGAATGAGAATGAGACCAGCTATTGGTTCCAGCAATGGGAGAACAACGCATGGCTCAATGGGTGGCAATTCATCTACACCTATGATGCGATGAGTCATCAGACCAGTGCGTTGAGGCAGTACTGGTATGCGAATATGTGGGTGCAAGATTATAAATATATTTATGCTTATGACACGAATGGAATTGAGACCGGGTATATCCTGCAAGAAGCATATACCGGTGCACTGGCGAATGCTTTACAACACAGTTATACCTATGATGCGAACGGAAATCGTACCAGTGATTTGTGCCAGGGATGGAATGACCCTAACTGGGTGAACGCCAACCAAACAAATTATACGTATGATGCGAATGGAAATCTTACAAGCGATTTGTACCAGACATGGAGCGGGGGGGCTTGGGTGAACAATACTCAGGACTTGTATACCATTCAAGAAGTTACAGGTGTAGTAAACGTTCACCAATTACCCAATCAATACTCTTTGTTTCAGAATTTTCCGAATCCCTGTAATCCATCCACTCAAATCAGCTATACACTGGCAAAAACAAGTACCGTCACCCTGACTGTTTACGATGTTCTTGGACGAGAAATAGCAACGCTTGTCAATGGCAAACAAGAACCGGGCGACCATTCAGTCAGTTGGAATGCGCTGAATGTTCCCAGCGGCGTGTACTTTTACAGAATTGCAGCCGGCGATTTTGTGCAGACGAAGAAAATGATGTTGATGAAGTAATACATCGTTGTCAATACCCTAAATTTTCCAAGAACCCTGATGCTGTCATGATCAGGGTTTTTTGTTCCTTCCGAACAATTAGTGACACTCACACTTCGTCAAACTTTGCCACGATCCTCCCAACTAATCAAATCGTTAGCATGTTCATGCAAACAGTATGATCATTTTTCCGATCCACCAATGAATCGGTAGATCATCGCGCCAAGAATTCCGCCAACAATTGGTGCAACCCAGAACACCCACAATTGAGCAACAGCCCAGTCTCCCACAAACAATGCTACCCCGGTGCTGCGTGCAGGGTTTACAGAAGTATTCGTTACCGGAATACTGATCAAATGGATTAACGTGAGACCCAAACCAATTCCAATTGGAGCGAAGCCTTGGGGAACACGTTTGTCGGTTGCACCCATAATAATAAACAGGAACATCATAGTCATGACCACTTCAGTGATCAAAGCAGACAGGAGTGAGTATCCACCAGGAGAATGAATTCCATAACCGTTTGCCGCGAAGCCGGAAGATACATCAAAGCCGGCCTTGCCGCTTGCTATGATATAAAGAACACTGCCTGCAAGAATTGCTCCCAGGACCTGCGAAACGATGTATGGCAGAAGTTCTTTTGCGGGAAATCGCCCCCCGGCCCAAAGTCCTACCGAAACCGCTGGATTGAGATGGCAGCCGGAGATATGACCTATTGCGAAGGCCATTGTAAGTACTGTTAATCCAAATGCTAGCGATACACCGAGAAGACCAATGCCTACGCCCGGGAATGCTGCGGCTATGACCGCACTGCCGCATCCACCGAGAACTAACCAAAACGTTCCTAAAAACTCAGCAAAATATTTCTTCATGAATGCTTCCTTTCTATTTGATAATGAATGCCTTCCGAATAGAAAACGGACTTCCCGTTTGATTTGATGGAATAATGTAAGGAATGGATTCGGGATTGTCAATAAGATCGTAAACTGCGGACGACAACTAAAACTTACAAATCAAACATTGGATTTCGGCGACCACCGCCATAGAATTTCTTATCGTGGAGTACCAAACTTAATCTTTTCCTTAAACCGACCAACCCTACATAAGAACCTCAAAGAATCGCAAGAACATGTTTTCCATATTAGGGTGTAAATGCCGGAAACGATGCTTCACTCCGGATCTTTCGACTAAAGATTAAGGATTGAGACTTTCCCGTATTCTTGTTATCTTGATTCAAAGAAAGTAGTACCCACTGTCACAACACAAGGAGAACATGTATGACAAAAAAAACCGTTCTGTTTTTGATTCTATTCCTGATTTACTCCTCCGGAACTCTTGCCGGTGAAATGTATGGCACTCTCCGTGAGGGCGGTAAAGCAGTGAGTAAGGGAATAAAAGTTGAAATAGTTACCCCGAAAAAAACCTACGCCGCGGTAACGGACATCTACGGATCATACCGCTTGTATGTTCTTGAGAAAGGAAAATGCACATTCAAAGTTTATTATAAAAATCAGATTCCTTCTTTTGATCTGTACTCTTACGACAAATCCACGCGGTACGATATGAGTCTTGAGGCCAAAGACGGTAAGTACTTATTAAAGAGGAAGTAACCATGGAAAACACCGAGGGCACAAAACCAAGAAAAAAAGATAAATGGGAAATCTCTCAGGTTGTTCTTGAGCCGGTTGGTGGATTGCTCAC